>Ga0364900_10145_pt1 | contig 29564 bp, 21 predicted proteins | sample ExccelJu500002D3_FD_206974 | JGI IMG/M metagenome (GOLD analysis project Ga0364900, IMG submission 206974) | Enriched cells from Trout Bog Lake Hypolimnion, Wisconsin, USA - BchlTB.July09.5000.02.D3 | ecosystem: Environmental > Aquatic > Freshwater > Lake > Hypolimnion/Profundal zone | place: USA...
GTAGCCATTCCGGTTGTTTCTTTTGTTTCTTCCAGCGCCCCATCGAGTGGGTTCGGCTACTGGAGAACCATCCGGAACAATTTGCGGAAGCAATGACCTACGAAAAAATTGATCCTGACCCGGCAAAAACATTCACCTGGATTCAGGGAATGCCGTTGAGTGAGCTTCGGAAGCCAGAAACGATCGAAGGCATTAAGAAGCGGTTCGCAGAACACACCGCTCGCACCCGGAAGAATCGGCCAAACAAAAAGCTAATGGAAACCGTCGGAGGCTTCTCAGACGAGGAAGAGACGCCAACTGCCTGTCTTATCTGCCAACTATAAATGAATATGTTTCCACCTATCAAATCAAAATCTCATTCCGAGACGTGGACAATTAAGCAGTTGTTGGAATTGAAGCGACTCAACAGATTAAACTTAAACCCGCATTACCAACGGAATGCGATTTGGAGCCTTCCCATGCAGAGGAAGTTAATCGAATCGATTCAAAAGGGGTATCCACTCCCAAATTTCTTTGTGAGGGAAATTCGTCGAAATCAGTTCGAAATGGTTGACGGCCAGCAACGCGGGCGTTCAATCATAGGCTTTTGGAATGGCGAGTTTTCAGACAGCAACCAATTAAAGATGTCGGTCGAAACAATAAATTCCGGGCAATATCGCGACTCTATTGAATCATTCCTTTCCTACAAGATTGATGTTTGCGTTATTGATAATACGATGACCGATTTAGAAGTTGAGCAGTTTTACGTGTTAGTTAACAAAAGCGGAATGCGGCTGAACCGACCTGAACTAAGAAAGGCAGAATTTTACAGCACGCGCTTTCTAAAACTAGCCACCGATATTGCAAATGATCCGTTATTTGGAGACCTTTCTATTTTTTCAGAGTCGTCAATGGACCGAATGAACGACGTAGACTTCGCTTCTGAATTATTAACATTTCTCAAAGTTGGCTTTTCAGACAAAAAGGAATCAGTTGACGCCATTTACGCATCCGACATAACCGAGCGAGAATTTCAAGAATTGGAAACACAAATAACTATTGTGCTTAAAAAGATAAAAGCTCTCGACGATGTGACACCAATTGAGGAGACAAGGTTTAAGCAAAGGGGAGATTTTTACACTTTATTTGCATTCATACATCTGAACCCGGATGTGACGGCTGAAATGCTATTGTATTGTTACAGCACCATACTTGCTCTCAGTCCTCAAATCAAACCTTCGCAAGAAGCATGCGACCCTTTAATGAATTATGCAATTAATTGTGTCACACAATCCAACTCCAAGCGAGCTAGGGAAGGTCGGCATCAGTTCTTTGTTGACCTGTTTTTGAACAAAGATTCAAAACCAACCCCTGCGCAAAAAGCAATCGGTGAATTCTACTCAATCCCAGATAATTCTTATGTTCGCAAATGGGGATTCTTCCTTCTGAATTTGGAATTGCTTGCCAAATAAACTGTATGCACTTCGATTGGAATGCGCGGCGGGTCGAATTGAATTGGAACTCACGCTATAACTATTTCCAGATTAATAATGTTACTTACCGAGCCCAGCCACTCGATTCAAACAATTGGGACACTGGGTTAGGAATTAATGGGAGTGTATTTCGAGCACGGCGCACGGATGACGACCAGAGAGAACTTTGCGTTAAAATATGCAATTTTTCGGAAGAAAGTAATGGCGATTTTCCTACGGCTAGACGGAGTCGCTTTGATCGAGAAATCAATGCAATGAAACTCGCGCTGGAGAGAGGCAAAGACAATCTTGTGGTAAATATTTTTAAGGACGGAATAATCGAACTCCCAGAGATCAACAGCCGCGTTTCGAATCAACATGGGCAACCACCGCCTAAAAGGCACTTCAAATGTTTCTTAATGGAAAGGGCAGATTGCACATTAGACAAATATCTCAAAGATAATTTAGACATAACCCTGCAACAGCGATTACTTCTGTGCTCTGAGTTATTGCAAAGCGTTGCCGCGTTGCATGACATCGGCATTTACCATCGCGACATAAAGCCGGAAAATATTTTCTGCTTTGGCAACACTTGCAAAATTGGCGACTTAGGGCTTGTTGATTTTCGTGGGAGCGACGCTGAATTAGACAGTCGGGAAAAAATTGGTCCAATCAAATGGATGTCTCCAGAAGCGTTCAACAAAGCTTACTGTCTTTTAAGGCCCGCAAGTGAATTCATCGATCGCACTCTTGATGATAAATCAGATGTATATCAACTAGGAAAACTATGTTGGCATGTCTTGCAAGGTGATATTCCAAATGGTTGTTTGAAAAGTAAAGATATGGTGGTCGCTGGAGATGATGTTTACGGTGCTTTTCTAAAGCCAATGTTGCGTTATCAACGAAATGAGCGTCCCTTGCTCAAAGATATTGGGATTGCACTTTCACCTATATTACGAAAACACTCCCTGTAATGACTAATTGGCTCCATTTTCTTCGTCACTACGGGCCGATTGCTCGTAATGACAACATGTATGACGAGACAATTCGCCGGCTTTCACGGCGTAAAGGACTCGCTCCAATTCGCTTCAAACACCCCTTGGAAGAACAAGTTGTTGCCTGTTTCGATCGGTCTACCCCAGACCCTGTTTCAATCGTTCTCACTGGAACCGCCGGCGAAGGCAAAACCCATATCTGCTTTAGCGTTTGGGCGCTTTTGGGCGGCGACGAGAAGGCCTGGTCCACTGACAACCCCTACCTGTCGTTAAAGACTCGGCTTCCCCTGGACCGCACTGCATGGCCGGCTTCTGATGATCCCGCGTTGTTTCGTGAGGTCACGGTGCATTTCATCCGTGATTTGAGTGGTTGGGCACCGCTCCAAGGATTGGAATGGGAACCTGAGCGCAAGGAACTGTTGCACCGGTTTCACACGGCACTCCACGACCCGAATTCATCCGATTTATTTCTAGTCGCCGCTAACGATGGCCAATTGCTCGAAGCATGGCGCCGGCTGAACCACTCCGAGGAGGTTTCGACGACAAGGAAGATGTTCGAAGACATGCTGGTTGATGAGAAGCAAGAGAAGCCCGGCTTCCGTGTGAAGGTTTTCAATCTGAGCCATGTGAGTTCGGATGTTTTATTCAAGCTGGCTGTGGAGGCGTTTCTCAATCACCCAGGCTGGAACGAATTGAAGGAGGGTGTTCGTGGGGAGAATGAATTGTTTGGACCCCGGTGCCCGATTCGCCAGAACTATGAATTATTGCACACACCCCTTGTGCAGCAAAGGATTTGCGCCCTCTTGGAGCTTTGCGAGCACAACGGGCTACATATACCGATTCGGCAGCTCTTGCTTCTGTTAACGAATTCCGTTTTGGGGCATCCCGATGTTGATGACCACCTGATGGTGCCGGAAGATGTTCCTCAAATCATCGCCAATGGGGCCGTTGCCAAGGCGAGCATCTACAACAACATTTTCGGCGGCAACCTGCCAGATAACCGGAGACGAGCCATCACCATCTTCGATTACTTTGAGCGATTCCAGGTTGGCTACGAAACGTCAAACCGCATCGACAACATTCTGATTTTTGGCGACGGCGACCAGCAACTGCAAAAGCACTTTGAAGAATTTGTTGCGGGGGACTCTTTTTACGGGGCCGATCCGAGCTTCCACGCGGCCCGCAATCAATACATCGAAGGGGCGGAAGAGGATTCCGACAAGGGTAAGGATTTCCTGAACATGCTCGTGAGCCAACGTCGGGGACTGTTTTTCAAAATCCGGCCCGAACAGGAAGAAGAATTGAAACTTTGGGAACTGACGGTTTTTAAGTTTGCCGGCGAATATCTATCAGAAATCGTGGGCGAACTTCGTCAAGGACGGCCAGTGCGGCGTCCATTGATTGGGAGGTTGGTCAAAGGCTTGAACCGCATTTTTACCGGCATGCTGGTGAATCACGACCGTGATGTTGTGCTAGCCAGTAGCGGGAATTTCTCTCAAGCCAAGGTCAGCCGTGTTTTTGTTGACCGTGTTTCGGTTGAGCCGAGCCGAGGAGAACGAGTTTCGTTGCGCTGGATTCCTGAATCTGACCGAGTTGACCTCATCGTTACGCTTTCGCCAATGGTACAGAAGACCTTCGCCCTTACGCTGATTCGCTACGAGTTTTTATCCCGTGTTGCGATGGACGGGGCTTTGCCGGCCAGTTTCTCCAAGGAATGCTACGAGGACATTTTGGCGTTCAAGAGCCAACTGTTGGCAGCCTGGGAAAAACGAAAAGACGATGAAGGGATACCACCATCTTCCACGATCGAGCTAAAAATCCTGTCGCTGACCGCGCAAGGCCAACCTGATCCGTATCCGGTGGAGGTGATTCCATGAATCCGCAACTCACTCCCCTCGCGCCGCCCCATGATCCAGATCCGTCGATGTGGATTGACGAAGCCATTTGGGGACATCGCCTTTATGACGAACAGACGCCATGGTTGGTCTTCATGGAATTTCTGAACGTCTTCTCACACGAAGCTGGCGAGGGACGTGCGCTCAAAGAAACGGCAGGCCTCAACAAGTTGGTGTATTCACCGGCTCATCGCATGGCTCTTCGGAACATTCTTTTCAATAACCAAAGGCTCGAAGACATCCGGCTTTCCACCAACAACGACAACACGCGCTGGACACAGTGGTTCGAGTCCATGCAAAAGGCACAAGGTTTGGCTGTGCCGGATTTCACTTACCTCCGTAAGCATTTTCAGAGTTTTGATGATTTTTGTGAGGTGGTGAGCCTAATTCGCTCAACCAGTTTGGAAGTGAATTCCAATAAACGCTGGACTTCAAAGTTTGTATTCCCCTACGGCGCAGATTGCCTCTACGAGGATTTGGATAAAACTGCGACTACCAACGACCGCCGGTTCTTTGGTCGGAGTGGCGAAATTATTTACCTGATGCTCAGCCGTTGCAAGCAACGCGAGAAGCTGGCAGCAATGCTTGAAGAACGTGTTCTCAAAGCCAGCCCGATGTGGACATCTCTTGTTCGTTGCCTTCAACCGAAGGAACAAAAGATTCACGGCCCTGAACGCGGCGGTTCATTTCTGCCATATGAACATCACCCGCTTTTTGACCAACTGGCTGAGGATTGGATGGTGGTGTTGAATTTGGACGTTCCCAATTTGGATCTGTTCCCCCACCTCGTGAATTTGGTCGGGTTGCACCTCATCAGATATCAACTCAATGTTGCCAACCAGATTTTAGAGCAAGATCACCCGGCTTGGTTTGTTTGTGAAGTCGTTGAACCAAGAAAATCATCGGTGCGCGAAGTCTCGGCCGAGATTTATCAATCAAACAACCTGTTAACGACACAAGCCGTTGACCGCTGGATTGCCAACATCGAAAAATCAGAAACGTGGACTAAAGCTTTGCAGGAAGAAAATGCCTTCTATGCCTGCAAAAACCATTTGGAGAAAACCGTCCTTTGGCCTCGCAAGCCCGATGATTACCAAAAAGAAAGCGACCCCTTAAAGCTCATCGGCGAGCTCAGAACCTCGGCCCTGCGCCGGCATTCACAGCACGCCGCCAACATCCACCGAAACTACGGTCGGGAAATTGGCCTGGTATCACGCCGCGGCACAACCAAGTTGCGTTACGCACCGAACGACGAACTCCTCAAGAGCCTGATTTTCGCCAATGTGCAGGATCGAGTTGAGCTCAATGATTTCCTCGCTGTTCTTTTTGAACGATACGGCTTAGTTTTCGGTGACCGGGAAGCATTCCAAGCATTGCTACCTGGCAGCTTTGAGAAAAAACACTTTAAGGCAAATGTTCGTCGTCTGGAACAGCGTTTGGCCAGTCTCGGTTTAGTGAGACGGCTGTCTGACGGATGTGCTTATGTAGTTAACCCCTATCGCAGGAGAGAAAATGGCCAGTAACGATTTAATCGGCTTGGTAGCCGCAGATTTCCTGAAATGCAGGGTTAACCGCGACGGCACCGGTGGCACCGCTCGCTACCTACTTGATTGCCTCACGGCGGAGCAAACAGCAGCCGTGGCGCAGGCGGTGCTCAACGACGCAACCCTTTCACCCTTGGTGGATATTAAGTTGCCTGCCAGCTTCGTTGGCCATCTAGGCTTACCTGCTGATGTGTTGACGACAGAGCGCACCACGTTTTTCCGCAGTGCAGATTGTGACAAGCCCTCCCGCTTGCTGGCTAATATTGGTGACGATGAAGAGCAGTCGCTAAAAGAAGTGGTGCCCATCGGCGCCGAACAACTGCTCAACCATCCAGAAAACTGGGTCGAGGTTGCATCCGTGGGGCTTCACCTTACGGACGAGCACAAAAAGTGGTGGACCAAAGCACTCATCGGACTGCTTGATGTTTGCTCCTTCCCCATCGACAGATTTGCGGAATACGTCCTCCAAACGCAGGCGGCGATTCAAAACGAAGGACAATCAATCAAGGCTGCGCTGGGTTACGCCCTTCCCGGGCTACTGATTCCGAGGGACACAGCCTATTTCAACGCCATAAATGACAAGACTGCCGGCCACGCGTCGAAGTGGAAGACACTGTATGCCCATGCCATCAAAAAACGCGGTTGTTATCTCCTAAAACAGACGCCGAACCAAACACTGTTGACCGAGGACATCCTGACCCAAGCTTTTGCCAAAGTTCGCGACAGCATCCCAGCAACTTGCCATGAGGTTGTCGAAGCCTTCATCAAGGCTGGCAGTGGCTGGAGCACAGCTTCTGGGCAATTGGCACAAGAGGAGTGGGAAAACATCAAACCCCTCTTTGACGGCCTGCAACGTGAGAAATTTAACTTGGGCCGCGCCACCATCGAATTTTACGACGAACGGGAAGAAGGTCTTATCAAGGAGGACGAACACGATTACCTCACTCGATTAATCGAACGAAAAACCACCGAGGCCCAAGACGAAGACGAGGAGTTTTATCGTGACCATCGCTTGGAACTTAAAGAAGAACCCGGCCTCAAAGCAAAGTGGGACCGGTTTATCTTTGGAACGCCCGTTGAGGCGGCAGATTTTGTTGTCGGCATCGCAATGTGCTTGGAGCACCTGTTCGACCAAGATTTCCAAAACACGGAACGGAAGCTCCATATTCAATGCGACCGGCGCACGAAGAAAGATTTACGCGAGCTCAATGAGACTGCCGGCTTGTTTTTTGCGCGTCGTTATCGTGGCCTCCAAGCACTGTTTGGCAAAGCGGTCACATGGGATGTGGGCGAATTGTTTCGTTTCGACGATCTGGCAGAAGCCTGGCATTCAGCCAAGAAACCATTCGTTAACCGTTCAATCAGCCGTGGCTCAACATCGCTCAAATTTTACCTCGAACTAGAGGTCAAATTGAGCAATGGCAACGTCGACAAATTCACTAAGCAATTCACTTGGATTTTCAATGTGAATGCAATCAGTGCTGAGTTTTCTGAGGACTGGGATCGTTTGATTAAGCATCCTCTGGTTCGGTGCCGAGCTGACCGTGAGACCAGCAGCAGCAAAGGCCGTTATGAGCCACTCGATTTGAGGGATTCCAAAGGCCTGAGACCATCTTTTGACAAAGACCGCGGTTCACTCGTCTCGACTTATTCAAAGGAAGACGACATCGGCATCCAGTTCAAAGCCAATTTGAAGGAAGCGGAAGCCCGTGGGTCTGTTGCGCCGGAAACCGCTCGGAAAATTGAAAAGCTTTTCGAAAAGTTCTTGTTGGATTACTCGGAAGCAATTTCCGGGTTTGCAGAACGTGGTTTAGCGAGTCCAAAACTATTAGAACAAGTTCGAAGTCTGACCGAGCTTTTTGACCTGCTTTGTCGTGAAGCAAAAGGTGACCGGAACCGGTCGTGGTTGCTTCGCCCATTGCTGGAAATCGGCACGGTCCAAGTGCGCGGTGGAAACATTGCCGCGATCGTTTCACCTTGGCAACCGATGCGCCTTGCGGCCTTGGCAGTTAAGGCTAGGCAGGTCTCTGCGTTGGTGCGTTATCTTTTGACCACCGATGATGTGATTTTTGGTGACCCCCGTTTGTTTTTCCGAGAGCTACAGACTGAACTCGACCACCCTTATTATCCAGAGGTTGTTTTGGGATGGCGTGGAACGCATCCGGAAATATTGTCACTATCAGACCACTACCTCGACTACAGCTTGCACGAGCTCCCTGTGGCCGCAGATAAGGGCGAAGATGATACGAATGACAACCCCGCGGCAAGCTCCGACCGAGTGTTGGACGTCGTTCGCCGATACTTAAACCTTTATCCGCACGAACGGTCCAATTTGTCAGTCGTCCTCTACAATTGTGATTCCGCCCGGTTGCCTCAGGCGATCGTTGATAAGATGGGTGAGTTGCAGGAAGACGAAGAAGAGATGCGCTGTCAGGTTGTGCTACGGCATCGCGATGAGACGATGCTGAGATTCCTTTACGAGAAAATCATCGAGTCAGCCGATGGCGACGCAGATTCTTTTGTTGCCAGCGAAGCCACCAAAGATTTCATGGCCCGGCTCCGTATTGGGATCATGGTGGACCAGGCGGCACCAGCAGACCATTGTGACGGGCCTCCCACAGACGTTGTTTTCCTTCACGACGTCATTGCACGGCATGCCAAGTTTGAATGGTTCGAGGAATCAGCCAAGCCAGTGGAATTCCTTGAACTTAATCCAGCCCGCTGGTCACGCCGGCGCCCGGCCGCAGAAGATGATTTGAAATCAGTCAGTTATTTGTGCTGCCCGGTTCAAAGTCCCGAAGGTTGGTCCTATTTGACAGCCCTGACCACTTTCTTCAAGGGAGACTGGAACAGTGACGAGAAGGAACGCTACCTGCCGGCACGCCAGTTGGATTTCAGCGACCCTGAAACCGCCAGCATTTTCAAAGAAATCCATGATTTGGGCAATTGGGTCGTAAACTACGACGAACTTTTGGACCGCCGTCAGTTGCTCAATCAAGATGTTCAAGTCATTCGCTACCAGCAAGGCACCACGCAGGGACGCAGCTTGCTGATCTCATCCACCGCTCCCCTGGGCCTGCTCAAGTCGATGGTTTTGAGCCGGGTGAAGTCATTGAACCTCGAGTTAACCGATGATGAATGCCATGTTTTGACGAAGCGGCTTATCGATGATGCAAACCGGATTTCAGGCGACATTGTTTTGCGTGCGGCGAAGCGTGGGCGCAATGCTAACGAGTTGATCGGCGTAGTTTTGAGCCGTTTTCTGGTCAAACGTGAATTGACCGGCCAACGCTACTTTGGTTGGTATTTCCTTGATGACTACGCCAACTGGCTTGGACAAAAGGAAGAGCAAATTGCGGATGTTTTGGCATTGTGTCCCGAGGTCTCCGCTGACGGCAAGCTCCGGCTGACAGCAATCATTACGGAATCCAAATACATCGACTACGGAAGCCTCGCCGACAAACGTAAAGAGTCCCAGAAACAGCTACGGGACACCATGAAGCGCATTGATCAGGCCCTTTTTGGTGATCCTCACCGCTTAGACCGCGACCTGTGGCTATCGCGTTTTTCGGATCTCCTGCTCCAAGGCATCGAATTCTCTGCCGGTTCACGTCTCGACCTAGCCCACTGGCGTCGGGCGATTCGTGACGGTGAATGCGAAATTTATCTACGCGGCTATTCGCATGTATTCGTTTCCGGCCCCTCTGATTCCCCGGAATGTTCAGATTTTACGAGCGTCGCCGAAATGGACGGGGCATATCAGGAGATATTCTCTCGGGGCCGCCTCCGGGAGTTGATGATGGCCTATTGGCGAAATGAAGATCCGACACCAATTCGCAAAAAATCAGCGGACCAAGATGTCTGGTCATCTCCAACGTTCAGACCACCGTCTGAACGCATTACAATCAGCTTTGACGGGAACGAAGGTAAAACGCCTCCTCCTGATTATGGGAATGGCAACGCACCAAAAGCAAAGCCAACAAAACCGAAAGACCCCGCTCCCCCAGCCGTGCCCATTCCAACCCTGGCCGCACCGTCCCCTGCACCAGATGAGACGAAATCTGCCGGAGAGAAATCCGTCGTTAATCCGCCGGCACCTGCTCAACCAGCACCCGGCGATGCAGGCACTTGGGCCTATCCAAGCTTTCAGACATTGCTGCAACAACACAACAGCCCGACGACAGACTCGGAAGCAGAAATCCGATGGCTTCGCCAAACAGAAAGCGCTTGTAAAGCTGCACTGCAACAATTCCAACTTCATTCAAAACTGCTCGTCAGTTCGCTAACGCCTAATGCCGCCCTGTTAAAATTCCAAGGCAGTGCAAACCTTACGGTTGATCAAGTCCTTCGCCGGCGTTCAGAATTCCTGACGACCCACCGCCTCAACGTCATTTCAGTCCGTGCTGAGCCAGGAGCCATTTGCATAGCAGTAGCCCGGCCGGAACGGCGCATATTGCAACTGGCAGACGTTTGGAACGATTGGAAGCCATCATGCGTTGGTGGCAATCACGACTTGCTGGTCGGAATCAGGGAAGAAAACAGCGAAATGTTGTTCCTTTCACCAAAGCGGAATGCTCCACACACACTCATCGCGGGCTCAACCGGCAGTGGCAAATCGGTGTTGATGCAAAACCTAATTCTGGGCATCGCCGTCACCAACCGCCCGGAGGAAGCACAAATCACCGTCATTGATCCCAAGCTTGGCGTGGACTACTTCGCGTTCGAAGGCCTGCCTCACTTGAACAGTGGAATCATTGACACACAAGAAAGGTCAATCGAAGTTCTGAACGGTCTCGTGACCGAAATGGACCGCCGCTACAGCATCCTCCGTGAAAACCGCGTGTCGTCCGTCTCCGATCTGAATAAAAAACCGAACGGAACAGTGAAGTTACCAACCCTTTGGGTAATCCACGACGAATTTGCCGAATGGATGATGACTGAAAATTACAAGGAGCAGGTTTCCAACATCGTCAGCCGCTTGGGAGTTAAAGCCCGCGCTGCCGGGATTTATCTCATCTTCGCAGCACAAAGGCCAGATGTCACAGTCATGCCGCCTCAGTTGCGAGCGAACCTTGGCAACCGTTTAATCCTACGCGTTGACGGTGAAGGCACCTCTGAAATTGCTCTGGGCGAAAAAGGCGCAGAGCGTTTGCTTGGCAAAGGCCACATGGCGGCAAAATTGGAAGGCGAGCCAGACCTCGTGTATGCGCAGGTGCCGTATGTGGATTCAGCTTTCTTAACTAGCGCCGTGGAGCTGATTAAAAATGGAGCGGAGAAATTATGAAGACCGAATTGAATACCATCGAGGACATGCGGGCCGTGGACTTTAAGTTTGGAACAATATGTGCGGTTTGCAATCACCCCATAAACGGGTTACCTGCCTTGTGGCTGGCGGTCAAATCTCTCGACTTTTTCGTTCACAAGACTGTGAACCTGGTTTCACTCCCGAAGTTGTTAACCGAACTATCGGGGATTTCGTTTTATTAAAGCAAGATGAGTCTCTGCATGACTCCCCACCAGAAAACAACTAGGCGTTTCTACTGATTAAACGAGCCCGCAGCTTTCTTTACGACTTCGACAGCCTCGTCGATCTCCTGCTCGGTATTCAAGTGTGAAACACTGAATCGTAACGACTGGCGAGCTTTGTCGTGAGAACCGGTCATTGCGAAGACGACGTGCGACGGCGACAACGAACTGGCTAGGCAGGCCGATCCGGACGATACGCAAATGCCAAGTGAATCCATGAGTCCGACCATGGCATCAGAATTCACGCCGGGGAATCCGATGTTTGTTGTGTTGGGGAGACGTTGTATTTGGCTCCCGTTTACCCATGTTCCCGGAAGCTCCGCTATAATTTCACCTTCGAGTTTGTTTCGGAGCTGATTGGTATAAGCCGACCGCTTGGCAAGGTTTGCCGTCGCAAGCTCTGCGGCTTTTCCAAACCCGACAATTGCGGCCACATTTTCCGTTCCGCCACGACGTCCATCTTCTTGTTGCCCGCCAAAGAGCACCGGCTTTTTGAGGTTTTTCTCAGACGTAATCAAAGCACCGCATCCTTTGGGACCGTATATTTTGTGGGCGCTTAATGTGAGGAAATCCGGCGAACTCGATAACAAATCCATCGGGATTTTGCCAGCGGCCTGGACAGCATCGCAATGAAACAGAACACTGCGTTCATGGCAAACCGAAGCAATTTCCTCAACCGGTGACACAACACCGGTTTCGTTGTTGGCCCACATCAGAGAGACGACGGCTGTTTGCTCGGTTAAAGCCTGGTCCAGATCCAAAACCGAGACCAACCCATCTGGATTGACAGGCAAATACGTCACAGAACACCCGGTTTTCTCCAATTCTTTACAAATGCTGAGCACCGAGGAATGCTCGGTCTTCGAGGTGATGATGTGGCGTTTTCCCCGGGCTGATTCAAGCGCGGCACGAATTGCAGCGTTGTTGCTTTCTGTCGCACAAGACGTGAAGAGAACGGAGGCTGGATCGGCTCCCACCAGCGTGGCCAATTGCTCCCTGGCGTTGTCCAAGGCCTGTTTGAGATGCGAACCAAAACGATACCCGCTCGACGGATTTCCCCAGTCCTTTGTCAGGAACGGCATCATCACTTCAAGCACCTCTGGGGCAATTGGCGTCGTTGCGTTATGGTCGAGATAAATCACGGTATTAACCAAATTTTCAGCAGGGTAGCAGTCCGCGTGGAATCATCAAGCAATCGCCCAATTCAAAGATCCTTGCGGCCCGGATTCAGTTTTTCGTTCAAACCGGCCTGTTCCAAAAGCTTAGTAAATTCAGCCTTCGTTGGTCCCATCATGTTTTTGTCGGACAGCCCAAGTTTTCTCAGTTTGCCGCTGAAAGATTCCATTACAGCGCTCTGCGGGTGTTTGGGCGCCAGGAAACGTTCTTTGAAATACAAAAGTTGCCCCTCTGTGCTGTGGTCGAACACCTGCACCCAGCGTGTGCGCAGGTTGACTTTGATGCGGTGACGAAGCTCCGGCAGCGGTTTGCCATCAAAATCGTCGTAGCCGAGGAACGTGACCTTTCCTGATGACTTGTGAAGCTTGACTAAGTCCGTCTGGGATACGTCACCGAACAGCGCTGTTGCACAGCCGACATACGCTCGCAATACGGGAGGCAACTCATCCAGAACGCTACGGTGAAAATAAAGTGCCTGGTCGTCCTGCCAACCGATTTTCAAGTCTTCGCAAGCCAGTTCTATTTCGCCTGTGTCTCCGGCCGCAAAAAGTAGCTCGACGCCCTTTTGCAGGGCGACCGTGTAATTCCCAAAATACTCACGAATATCGTAACGAAGGCTGTTGGAAAGATGCCCAAACGGCACCCGTTTCCGAAGATTAGCCAAGGCGACGTAAACCAAAAGGTCACGTTTCCGGCTTTCGGCGGCACGTTGCATTTCCTCGCCACCGCCCTTGTGAACGAAAATCCGGAGCGCTTGTTTTGGCGACCCAACCTTTTCGAGCAATTCGCCAGTTTGAGGATATTCTTCCGGCTCCAACAGGCGCCCCCTTTCGAGCATCAAATTCCAATAGGCGTCCAGGAGATCCCGATTCTCTTCGTAAATTTGCTCCCAGCGACGCTTCGGTGGCTGGCCAATCCCAAACCGCACCCGTATTTCGTCCCAATTCAGTCCTTCCTTAGCCCCACCTTGCACAAAAGCACGAAGTGCTCGCCTCACTGAACCCAAGCATTGCTCAAGCTCTCCCAATTTTTCAAACTCCGTCAGATTTGGAATTCTTCCTAGAGACAAGGCAACTTTGCCAAATCCATCCAGTAATTCCTGGTGCGCTTCATACAATGCCTTCCACATCGACCTCGGACCACCTAAGCCCAGCCGTGCACTGATCTGCGTCCAATCAATCGTTCTGCGGCTACGCGCCGATAGAAAATCCTGCTGATCGGTCGGATTACGAAAAACGTAAAAAACACCCAAAGAAACCGGCACAGCGGTGCATTCCAGCGCATCCTCGATGTATTGCTGGAGCTCTTGTTGTTGAAAGAACTTTTGGAACGTATTCCTCCTGGTCAGAATCCCATCGCTAAATTGAGCAGCCCTCGCGGAATCCACCGTTTCCTGAATTAAGCCAGCCACCACTAGCAACCGCCGTGCATAACGATATGCATCGACCAACGCAGATAAACGCTCTGCTGGATTCTCAATGACGTTCAGCACGTAGCCCATGTTAACGACGTCAGCCTCCCGCTTCACTACCTCGGGCTGATGAACTGGATCCCAGCCCTCTGCCATGTGTCCCAACCCTTGCAAACCCCGAACATCGCTGCCCTGACCGCAACCATAATCAAAAAAGGCATCGCCGGCTTTCAACATCCCGTATTCCAGCAAGGATTTCACTGGTTTCGATAAATCATAGCGGGTCATCGCTGTCTTGTGCCGGTCAACAACGGGTTCAGTCCCCGCTGTCACTACCGTCTGTTTTTGGCTACGAATCAGCTTATGTCCCCGGATGCTCAGCCCTTTTTCGCGAAGAAGCTTTTCCCAATTCAGCTTAAAACCGATGGTGGCCGTGTGTTCATAAAGCGCTTCGGCCTCCTCCAAACGCGTGAGTGTTTCAAAATCTGATCGAGCGGGATGAGGCACAGGCAAAAACGTTTCTTTCCTGTGGAGAATCGGAGGGTTGAGATTGCCATCGTAATCCATATGCCTGGCTTTTCCGGTGACCAAATCGAGCGTGATTGCGTGACGTAGCGCCGGGTGGGCCTCGTCGATAAAATCAGGGTAGCTCAAAAACGAAACTTTGAATTCGTCTGTTCTGAATTTGACGAGATTAAATTCCGGCCCAATTTGATGTTGGGTCACCAGAATGGTAACGAGCTGGTTCAATTCCTGCCCAAAATCCGTGTCAGCTTCCCGGAAAACGTAAATCGCGGATGGCAAACGTTTGCCATATTTCAATACCGACAAGTGCTTTTGGTAATCTGAAAATTGCACGAAGAAACGCTACTGGAATTCCCCCAAGATTTCACTAGATTTGTTCAACGTCGTGCTACGGAATGCGAATCGTCGCATTTGCCGGAAAAGCCGAGACCTCGATTGCAGATGGCGGGCTTGGCGATGCTGAGGAAAACTTGGCTTTTACCAAGATGAAGTGCAGCGGCCCGTGGTCGCTCTGACCTACGTTTACGCAGGTGGAGTTGTTGATTTTGCAGTGCCATCGGTTTTTTTTGATGGGTGTGAGGTGGTCGTGACCGGAGATTACGAGCAACGGGTTGCAACGCTCAATTGCATCAGTCCACTCCTGATGGCCTTCGACGACAGATCCAGCCGCGCTCAGCGGTGTTCCCTTTGGGGGTTCGTGGATGAGCCACAGGGACCTCGCCGATGAACCGTGCATTCGAAGCAATGGCATTATCCATTCATCGGTTTCATAGGGCAACGGCTCGCGCCCTTCGAGGAAATAACTTTCGTCCCCGAGCATGCAAGGAAAACCGACAACGACTAGCGGTCCAAATTTGAAAACTTCGCCGTTCAGGGTGACTAGCGAATGTTTCGTGCTTCGCCAGTGCTTTGCAAACGCGACCCAGTTTTCATCTTCGTGGTTCCCCCTCGTGAAAACGACCTCCGAAGGTAGGGAGTTGAGCGTGGCGGCACATTGTTGAATCGTGAGCCTGCCTTGAAAATCTTCGCCGGCGTGCAGGCAATCCCCAACCAGCGCCACGACGTCAGGCTTGTGCTGGGCCACGGCTTGGACCAATTCCTCGTAAAGTTTTTTGCTTTGGTGGAGGTCAGCAACGGTCAGCACGGTCACCTCGGTTGTTTTGGGTGTCGTTGTTTTAGTTTTACCGCTAGCCATGTTCTGAGTTTAGCAAATCCCCGCGCGGAATTCCAACGAGGTTTCAATTTTGCCGCGGTGAAGCCGGGCGACGGCTGGCGATAATGGGGTATGAGAGCAATTTTAAGAAACTTTGGTGCTTCGGTTATGGAATTAGCCGGAGTGTGCACCGTGGTTGGAGTTGTGGCGGCAAGTCAGTGGGATTCCGTCACGGATTTATTCAACTCTGCGGTGGCTTTGAACGAGGTCAACAACAGTGTCATGGCTGAGAAAAACGCCGAAGCATCGAAATTTGGCTATTCCAACATGTTTTCTGCGGCCACGGTCGAAGTTCCAGACGCGAGCGAAGTGAGTACAGATTCCGTAAACGTTGCACTCAATTAAAGGTTTTTTACCGCTTTTTCCTGCGCTTCCGTTTTCGACTTCTTGCATCGGGGTTTTTAGCGCGTTTTTGAAACATCAACCTTTTCGATAAACCCGAACTGAAGCTCAAACTGTTTAGGAAGCCTTGTCGATCTAGGATATCGTTTATCCTTTGATGCATGAGCCATTCTTTTGGCAAACCCACCCAAAACGGATACAACTCCCGCGATATCCGGACCATCGTCGGAATGGTTCCCCTTACGATATTGAAAAATGCGATTCGTTGGACTTGATCAAAAGGCACTTGAAATAGTGCATGGTTGATTATCCCAAAAAACACAGCGGGGTGCGCTGGGCATGCTACGGCCAAGTATGCCACAAACTCCAGGATAATGGCGTCAGCGTCTTTTGATTTGAGAAATGACAGCCACATTTCCCTTAGCCATTCCTCCCGTGTGTTAGCACCAATAGGCCCCTGATTGCGCCATAAATACACGGCAAATTCACCCACCAATGGGAGGCATGATCTGGTGTCATACTGGCGATCGTTGACACGATTCAGAAGCGAGAGTGTAAACGGTGTGATACGCCCCATTTCCAATTGATAGCAACGCTTCAAAATGCTGGCATCTTCCGAAATGAACGCGTAGTTGCTTTTAAGCAGTTTTATTACCGCATCTTGGTACTCTGTCGCTGAAATTAGATTTTTTTGAACCGCCACCCTCAAAAGTGCCTGAGAACAGAAGCCGGGTGTATGTCCGTCGAGTTCCCCGATGGCTTTGATGTATCCATCATCTGAAAAAATGGCGACAGATTTCTCACGGGCAACAAGCAGGGGCGCAAAAGAAGCCATTCCGCAGACATCTACCAGTTCTTTGGAACGCCCTGCATTCATTGTCTCGGGCAAAACCCCAACCAATTCAACCGGTTTGGATTTTAGGAAATTGCGAATTGCCGTCAAAAAATCAATCACGGCTTTGTTCTGTTCCGGATTCCGTTCGTGGCGGATGAATTTTCCATCGACGTAAGAAATGCTTAGCCCCTCGGGGTGCTGCTGAACATCTCGAATATCCTAGAACAAGAATTCAGCAAACGCACAAAAAACGGTTTAGCAGAAGATTCTCGTAAATTTATCGCTAGCTCATTTACATCACGAGCATTGCGCCGGTTTTCACAGACAAATGGCTGGAGACTTTTGCAGGAATTCGGGACGAATGCGGATCCAAATCTTTGGCGACCTTTCTTCTTCAACTCTACGTCGTTTGCAATGTGGGAACTACTTCCTTCACAGATCGCGGCTCTAAAATGCGGTTTGCTCAAAGGCGATGGCAACACGGTGAGCCTACAAATGCCAGCCCGGCAAATTCCGCGGTGGCCAACAAAACGAATGCAAAAATTGATGCAATGTGTCTCATAAGCCCTTATAGAAATCTGAAAACTGCACTTTTAGATCGGTTTTCTGGACACCCGTAAGATTTCGGGTCCATCTGACCTCCGACAAAAGAATTGCCCCCCAGCAGAGCCAACTGCTGAGGGGCGTTACGTAGAAAGCTGAGCAGTGCCCAGCGCAAACCGACATAGTAAATATACCACAAACAGTCATGTCTTCCACTTTATTCTTTTAGGTAATGGTTTTTTATTTTAGGTGTGCTATACTTTCACTACGTAGAAGAAATGACTAAGATGAGCCAACATCCGTCTTTGCAAACCGTGTGCCCTAAAACTGGGTTTCCACGGTTGCCTATTTCCTTTTTCGACGCGCCGCCGTGTTAACGGCAGCGGGCATTGATTCCCGCGTCGTTATTGATGTTTTAGATAGTATTCAATTGCCCCTCAGCCACCTCCCGCAACGAGAAGCTAGGTTCTGGAAGGATCGGGAAGCCAAGGGTAAAAGACTACAAAAGGCTTATGATCGCTTTATAACGGCTCACCAGCGTTTGTGTCTAATACCTAAAATCGAGACTCTATTCGGCAAACTACCCACCAATGCGGACACGATGCTTTGGCTTCGGGAGAAGTTTGCGTCCGGCAGCTCTATTTTGATTTCTCAAGGTGATTTGCCGGATTCACCGGTAAAAAACGGTATTCAACAGAAGGCGGCACCGTGTTGGACACTGGAGGAGGTTCTAGCAGGAGCGAGGAAAGTTCGGACGGGTGTTCTCGGTGGGTTTTACATATCAAATGTCTTCCATGAGGACATACGAGAGGATCGCTGGAAACACCCAGCTTTTATTGGTTCCTGTACCCGGACTTGCAATGATAAATCCGACACCCGTTGGCTCAAATTCGAAACCTACTACGTTTGGTGCGACGCCGAAACCAAGCGTAACGGCAAACGAGTGCCCCCGACACCTGAACAACTGGCAACTTTACTGAAATACTGCCGTGATCGGGGTGCAACGGCGGTCTGCCTGAGCCCCCACGGTATGCATGTTTTACTGATCTTCACGCGGTTGGTGCCGGTCACATCGCCTAAACCCATGCGAGCCGTAGTGGAATGGTTTTTCCGTGATTTCGCAGTTTTTCCGGCGAGCGAATGGCATCTGGACATCACTGCCTGTGCTACTCGCACCCGTTTGGAGCGGGTTTGCCCGATTGTTTATTGGGATAAAGACGCTGTAGTTGATGTGCCTGCCGAAGTCATCACATCCGTGGCACCACTATTGCCGGCTAAAAAGACCCAATCTGTTAAATCAAACTGGGAAAAGACATCTGGTAAATTCGGATCGGGCGGCGAAGCTGCCGCCGCAGGCAAAAAAGCCCTCGGGATACGGCGGGAAGCCCTGCATTATAGCGGTTTTGATCATGTAAAGACGGGCGCATTCATCGCAAGCGTAGCGGCGACCGTTGGTTTGAAACACCATGAGGTGGCGGCCTTGTTCAAAAAGTATCCAGTGACCGGCGAAAGCTTCGGTGCACTTGATGTTGCGGCTAGTGCAAGGGACATCATGCCAATGGCTCCCGAATGCGCCCAGCAACGCACAAAGAAGCTTTACGCCAGCTTGGGCTGGGGTTACACGATCATTTATTCGCGGACGGGTTGCACGACTATGGAACTGCATACGCTGTTCAGCAGCCTGCTGGTTCGACCACTGATTCCAGCCAGTGCGGTGATTCCCCCAGAGGGGCCAGAAATGCCGAGCCATATTCTATTGCCGAAAACTCGGCCTCAACCGCTCTACGAGCAGGCCGTGCTGGCGGCGTTCGGCGTCACTAAAGCTTGCTTGGTCAATACAACCAACCCACAAGTCATCAAGGCGCTGGCGGCGTTGGAATTGGCAGCGGCCGACCCCAAGCTCGAAAACCGGCTCTGTGACCTGCTGGACCGTGCCAGCGCCCTCATGCTCGGCGAGGACTTTCTGGCCTGGCTTAAAAAGGATATTGCCCGCTGCGCCAAGAAATTCTGGGGTGCCAACAGACGGCTGGCGTCCAAGCGCCGGATACGTCTGGTCTTGCTGGCGCTGGCAAAACTCCCCAATCCGGAAAACTTCACCACCAGCGACCTACTGGCGTTGATCAAAAGCAAAATATGCCATTATGGCTTCAAAAAGCTAAGCAAAGCCGAACGGGCCGATCTAAAAGCCGACAAGGCGGCTGGGAAAAAGGCGCAGAGGAAGAAGCAGGTTAAAAAGCCACGCAAGAAAAACATCACCCAGGCCATCTACCGGGTTCTGGCAGAACTACAGAAAGACGGCCTTGTCGCCCGGCACGACTACGGCGAAGCTGGCATAAACAATGTTGGCCGAAGCGCCGCCAGATGGGGAATCACGGCCTTGGCAGTGGAGTCTGGTAAGTGGGTAAAACCCAACAAAATAGGGGTAAGAGGGCAATCAAAAGAATGCTTCACACATAACACTGCAGGGGGCAGGGATGGTCGCACTTCTTTTGCTGTTCCCAAGATTGGTTCTGGCCGTTCTGTGACCTTGAAACCCACTTTGGAGCTTGGACAATGGTTTGTTGGTGCCCTCAACCACGGCAAAGGTCTCATGATCGACCGTCTGCCGATGTTGGTGCATGGTATTCGTGGTTACATTGATCGCAGTGGCGTTCCGCGCTGGCAACTTGAGGGCTTTGCATCAGTAAATTCTTTCGGCTGGTCCCGCGATCGCTTTGCGTGCGATGTGCTGGCGACCGGCCTGATCAAAGTTCGTGAGCTTCACATCGCCCAGTTCAATTGTCCTACGCTGATCGTGCCTGATGGCATTGGCGGCCAGCGTGAACTTGGTGCCGAAGAAAGCTACTCCGGCGCGTTTTTATCCTTAGAAATCGGCCTTAAAACCAACGAATCCTATACCAGAGCCTGGTTTCAAGCCAAACCGGTCCGATACGATGCCAGCACTGGGAAATTCACCTCGACCGAAACAGTGCAAACCCAGCCGGGACTGTTGACGGAACTAAACCAGATGGCTGTAAAAGCATGGCAGGCAAAGCAACGCTTCATCGCTGAAAAACTGGCAGGAAAAAATAAAACTTTCGCCAAAATCAACGAAACCAAAACTGTGGCAAGAACCACGCAAAACCTAGATCTGCGGGCGTTTCTGGAGGAAAGAGCCAGCGTTATCATAGGCAGATACTACAACAACGTCCCGGAAGGCATTGCCCGCTGGGCGGCGGAAAATTGGAATACTCTGATACCAGAAATTGAAATGGGCCGTTTGCTTGGAGGACTGCAAAAAATCCACCGCCAAAGAGCAACAAAAGCTGAGAATCTACGAGCCCACGCCAAGAACTAGGCAATCCGAGGCATCCGAAGTCTAGTGCGGCGGGTGTCCCGAAGGATCCGCCGAATCTCGCGGGACTACATCAGAATTCGCGAGGGGTGTTGAATCTTGTTGCGGACCCATTCTGGTGAGCCAAGAAATAGTTAGCTAAACACTTGCAATTCCGCGCCTTACTACTTCTCTGAATTTTTCGCCTAAAATGTGGTAAACCCGTTTGGTTTGCAAACGAGGAGGCTTGTAGAGCAACACCGAGGCGGCAGTCACAAACGAACGCCTTGAACATCTCGGACCTATTCCGGTGTGAGTCCTTGGTTGGTTGTTCCAATAAAACATGAACGCCATCACTCCAAACCAATCCACGTTATGCAGAATTCAGGTGGGAAAAACATTCCCCATCAAGATTCAAAAGAGCCCGGGTATTTGCTATGAAATGCGCAACGGAATGCACAAGCTGTTGTTTATCGACGAAAACATCGACGAGGCCGCTGTTTTAGAGTTTAGAAAAGAAAAAGTGCGATTCGGCCTTTTGAACTACCGCGATGTAATTTTTGTCACAGCGCGCTGCGGCACGATTACTGGCGACGCACCGTTTTCGTGGCACCTGCTTCCAGAGGACGCGCGAATTCCGCTGCCAGCATTAGCAACGCCAGAATCCAGGTATCTTTTGCCGATGCATTTGATCGAAGCCCAGAGCAGCGTCGTCAAGGCCATGCGTCAGGTCACACTGTCACCCCAATTCAGTCGGGAGTTGCGAGCCTCCATGAACGCGCAAGCGATGCGTCCATGGATTGGCGATCAGGCCTATGACAGGCAGATCAGCAGCGCATACCAACTTTGGACAAATCACAACAAGATGATGTCAGCCTGCACCTGCCGGTGTGTTGGTGGCGAATAATCCCACGGGACGGACTGCCCCATCGAAAATTCCGATGGGGCAGTCTTCACCACAGACACTACAGGATATGACCTTGCCAATTTCAAAACCAAATATTTCATCGTTTCCGGTAAACCCGCCTGTATTGCACGCGAGGATATTAACGGAGCCCTAGCCGACGATAAATGCACGGTCGGCAGGCGATCAAAATTAACAAACAAGAAATATACAAAAAATGAGTAAAACATATAAAATTGAGGCTGTGGAAATCCCCGGATTTGAGGGCATGTCTGGATTTGCCTCCGACACATCCCTAATGCCGTGGAAAAAACTAACTGCACGGGAACTTGGCCTGCAACAAGGGGCGAAGCTACTCGAAGGAGCGGACTGGGTGGACGACGAAGTGCGCTTCCGCGATGAGCGAGCGTTTGCCGCCAAATGGGGAGGCGAGGAGATCGTTGGCGGAATTGGCCCCGGACCGGGCTTGCAACTCCGCCCAGGTGCTTTCGATGACGGCAGCCCTTGCATCCGCTTTTCCTGTGGGAGGAAAAAGTGGCAAATGGAGGAAAACGAATTGAAACAAAAAGTTCGCCGAGTTCCCTCAGTTCACATCGTCGTTGGCTCTGTGGTCAGCTTTGGCGGCAAGGGCACGCATGTCCGCGTTGAAGGGATGCTGGATCTAGGCAAAAGCAAAGTCACCGAAGCGGATATCACTGGTAATAAGGAAATGCAACGTCTTGGCGTTTGGCGCAAATCCATCATCACCCGGCAAGAGCGCCAATTCGTGCGGTGTTATGTAACGCTGTGCCGCCGGGACTGGGCAACACCAAATAATGACCAGATAGTTCAAACGCAACTAAAAGGGACGATCCTAGAAATCAAAGCTGAAGAACTGGACAACGACATCACCTGGCTTGCCGTAACTCGCCAATACACCGTTCCACCCGAGTTCAAAGCAAGCTACGACGAGGTCTCCGAAGCTGTGAGTCGAAAAAATCAACGAGCAATCGATGGAAAGCAAAAGTTTCTGGCACGTATCACACATGCGATTCGTGACTTTGTCGAATCAACGCGAAACAAGCAGGATGCATTTAGTTTTTTGAAGGACATATATCATCCACTGCCAATAGGGGAACTTTTGCGGCACCTGGTTTGCGTAGTACCCTACCACGGCAAAAACGGCACACGTCATTATGACAATGTGGCCAAAACTTTATTCGTTGTTCGGCGTGAGTTCAAAGCAGAAGCTGCGCTTGCAACTGCAGTGTGGGCACCAAAGGAGCAATCTGTTCAGCAAATCGCGCCACCGAGCCGGGAAGATGCTGCATACGCAACTGCGGCGGAAGCTGTCGATGCAGAATAAGTTGTCTGTTTAAGGAGGCAATTGTGCCGAAGAACTTGCCGAATCACGAGGAACCGACCCCTATCAGATTCATCGAATCGCGGATTCTGTTTGCTGCGGTGCCCTTCTGAGGGGCCAAGATATGCGAAGAAAACGACCCGGACGTGCTTCGTTAACTGGTTGTATTTCTGCGCCTTGCGAAAACCATTAAAAACTCCAAAAAAAGTTGGTAAACGCGTTCGCCTTCCACACGAGGAGGTTTGTAGAACGACGCAGGCAGGTTCGCATCGAGCCTCTGAGCCCCCGGCCTATTACTGGGGCAAGCCTGGGTCAGTTCATCTAAAAACAATGAAAACCTCCAAAATCACTGTGAAATTCAAAACGAAAACCCAAGTCGAACTCAACATCGGCAACCGCACCGCGGTCGTTGAAACCCCAAACCATGCAAATGCCCGCCAATTAGCCGCATTGGCTGAGGCTGGTTTGTTGGAAGTGAACGACGACAACATCACCGTTCGTGTCAATGCAAACCAACTAACCATAGGCGCTCGGATCGTGACAGAAATTAGACACGGCAATCGGCTCTTCATCTCAGAATACCGCCGTGGTCAACGCAGGCTCATCCGCATTTACGAGGTCCAAAACGGAGTCAACAACTGACGCTAGAATTCCTACCGTGAAATTCTCGAAAGCACAAAACGAAGCAGTCCTGCGCATATTCGATCTCGTCGTGGGCGCAGACCGCGCCTCACTCAGGAGCAGAAAGGCCACGCTGCAAAACATTCAAAAAATGAGGAGTGTGCTTGAAGCAGAACTGCGACTCAGGGTCGTTGAACTGGAAATGGCGATTTTCAAAGATGACCATGCCAAAATCACCCGCGAAATCAAAAAGCTTAAAAAGAATATTCGCCAAACCACGGAATTTCGTCGCCTCATCGCAAAACACGCGGCTGACAAAGAGGTCGCGGGAGCGGTCACTGCAACGCTCTTGTAACCGGGTGAAGAGCTACGCCGGCTTGCGATAATGAGTTTATGAAAGCTAAAATTACCACAAAAGTTGAACGATGCGAAACCACAGAACGCAACCGCTTAAAATTGGAAATCAAAATCCAGTCCTGTGTCGGAACCTGCACCGTCAAAGCAACTGCCGGTGAAAAAGCTGTAATTGCAATAAGGCTTGGCACCGCGTTGACTGGGTCCTATTCCATTGAACTATGGATTCGGCAGTTAACATTGTTAAAATCCACGCTAACCCAATACGAAGATGGTGGAGTCGTTATTATGGCCAAACTTCCAACAAATACCGGGATCGAGGTTTCAACCCTTGATCTGTGACCGGTGTGTTTTAGGCACAATTCATATTTACCTAAAACATGTGTTGACGACCTTATGCCACAGCGACTAAAATAGCCACACAATACATCTGCTAGAGTTCGTCTTCGTTAGTAAGGGAAATCGGCAAGAAAGAAAAATAATGAACAGCCCCACCAACCTCAGCGCCGCGGCGCAAAAAATCATCAACGACTACGTCACCCGGCGTGGCATTACAAAAGCAAAGTTGAACGACTACCTGAATCCCAAGCTGGATCCGACGAAGTATCCACTGCCCGACGTTGACAAAGTCCTCGCACGGCTGAACAGAGCCATCGCCCACAACGAACCCATTGCCATCTTTGGCGATTACGACGCGGATGGCATTACATCAACCTCGATTTTACTGCGGTTTTTCAGGGAATGCACTGCCCTCCGGCCGGCCTGGCGCCTACCAAACCGGCAAACAGATCACTACGGATTGGGACTCGATGCCGCCAAAAACCTCATGGTGGAATTGCGGCCGGTTCTTTTGATCACAATTGATTGCGGTACCAACAGTGCTGAGGCCATCACGTGGCTCAAAACACAGGGAGTTGATACTATCGTCGTGGACCACCACCTCGTTTATGAGCCGGCAACCGATGCGGTCGCCCTCGTGAATCCCAAAGCGCACCCCAGCTTTGTCTGCGGCGACCTCGAAAACCTCTGCGGTGCCGGCCTGGCGTTGCATCTATGCGCCTTCCTCGCTGACGAATGGCAATGCGCTAGCAAGTGGGACAACGTGACCGCTACAATGCTGGCTGCGGTCGGAACTCTTGCCGACGCGGTACCAATGTCGCCGAGCAACCGAGCAATTGCCAAAAATGGGCTATTCCTCATCAATACACCTGCAGCTTTGGTAACATGCATCGGACTGCAGGCGCTCGTGCCGCAGGATGGCCAGCTAATCACCCAACGGCGACTGCAGTTCGAAGTCATCCCAGCCTTGAATGCTCTCGGCCGTCTCGGCTCGGCTGAACCCGGTGTCACGTTGCTGACAACAACCAATTCAAATGAAGCTAAAAACCTTTCTGAACACGCGCAGGACCTGAATACAAAGCGTAAAACAATGCAACAGGAGACCATTGCTGCTGCGATTATCCAGGGCCAAGGACTGCTCGATATAAACCCAGCCCTCCCTGTGCTTATCCTCGCGCATCCGGACTGGCACGCCGGCGTTGCTGGTCCATCTGCCAGCCAAGTCTCCGAAAAGTTTCAGCGAAGCGTAATCATCCTTGCACCAGCAGCGGACGGCGGGTGGAAAGGGAGCGGCCGCGGTTACAACCACGACAATCTTAGTGAATGGCTGGGCACGGTTAAAAACCTCGGCCTCATCACCCGTGGCGGCGGCCATGCCGGCGCCGTCGGCGTTGCTGTTAGAAGCGAACAAGTCATCCAACTTCGCACAGTCGCGCCCCTCATCGCCATGCCCCAAATCGAAAACCACGAGGAAGAATCCGAGGTGGTGGGCGACGTGGACTCACTGTCACCGGCGGAATGGGTAGAAATTACCACGGTCCTTGAGCCATTCGGTGGTGGAAACCCATTCCCGATCATTGCCGCCAAAGCTAGGCTGACAGCCCCGCCAACTCCGCTTTTACTCAAAGATTCTGGCAAACCCTGGGCAGTCAAAGCAGAGTTCCAAACCCTGCGCCAAAAACTCAATGTGACTTGGCGGGATCTCCAAGCCGCGGCCGAGCAATGGAGAGCCGGGCAAAACTACGCCCTCACTTTGGAAGTCACCGCCAAACCGTGGAACGGGAAGCTATACTTTAACTGGTCGGTGCAGAAGTCGAGCAGTTAACCAAGTTGCTGCTTCAGCTTTTCCAACTTTCGACAAGGCTTCACAAATAGGTTTATCGTGCTCTTTGCCGAATCTATTAGTCAGACCATTAAACCATACATTCAAGGGAGAAGTATCATTTCGGTAAGCAACTCTAACGAACAAAATTTGAAGCACCCTATATCCACTCGCCTCAATCAAGCTTGGTTCAGCATCTGTCAGTGCTGAGATAATATCGAGGCTAAACGAACGAGCCGCTGATTCCATTATCGACTCGTTTGGCTTCGCCCCAAGTCCCAATAGAATTCGAACAGAATCGGATTCCCGTTCACTCACTGCCAACCTGAGCAATATCGAATCACCGAATATCACATCCGGTATCTCTTTTAGAGCCAACCGCAGTCGGTTATGATCACGAGACTTTATCGCGGCGATGGCGTCGCTCATCGAATCTTGGTTTGCACTCATTTATTCAGCCCCAGTTCTTCAATGGCATCATTGTATTCGCGCGCTATTTTGCCAAGAAGGATTTTAGTTTGTCGTTTAAGCTTCTCGTCGACACCACCATCACATTTGTTTTTTTCGGCAACTTCCAAGGCTGATTCACCAGTCAAATTGCGTTGCGCAAGCAGTCCCGGCGTAAGGCAATCATTGATTTGGAAAAGGCAGTTGTTTTCGGCTGCGATATGGACTGGGGTTTCCATCAAATTGTTGTAAATTGCCAAACGGGATGGGTCTTTTAGCAGGCTATGAATTTGATCAAGATTACAATGTTTTGCAGCGATGTGAACCGGCGTATCGTCGTTGTTTGCTCCCCACACGAGCAGATGCTCATTCTTTTCCAGCATAGCGAGCAGCGGATCCAAACCGCGGGTTTGTGCTGCCGTGTGTGCCACAGTCCAGCCAGGCCCCCACGTTGTTTCAAGAGTTTCCAAATCCAGGTTGGATTTTACTATTGCAAGCTGGTTTGTCAGGGCTAACACATGGACTAGCGGTACCCCTGCATCATCAACAGAACGGAGAATTGTTGGCGACTCTTCGACATCTTTAACAATTTCTGCGGCTTTGTTACTTCGCACTAGTCTAGCCAGTTCGTTTACAGGTCTCATATTTTGGCCTTTTTCGTAATTTTGGCGTCTGTGCTTTCAGATTTTTTATTCTTAGGTTTCTTTACGCGGTTAAGAAGATCCATTGCCATATGGTTTGCATTTAGAACTCCTTTGCTTTTTATAGACAACGGGCTGCTTTCATCCAGCAAGACTTCCACTATGCGTTTGCCTGCCTCATCCAACTCTTGAATGACAAACCCATCTGTTTTTCCAATAGCGATTGCGATTTCTTTGTTTTTCAGCCCCTCAGAATGAGCGAGTGTAAAAATCTGACGCTGTTGCTCGGTCATTTTCGCAACAGGAATTGCTGGATGGATTATTTTTATCGTTTCACGAAGCATCAACCGATGCTCATGCGAAGGGGTGGTTAATCCAACTATCCGACAGAGTACGGAATCTCTGTCTTCTCCTTCGCCGGCCATAGCCTCAGCAGACAGCATCACGCGCCCCTGTAATTTATCTGCTCTCTCCTTCGTATTTAGATCCTCGTCCGTCAGGACTCCTGTGATGGATTCCGCAATCTTTCTCGCCTTGTTGATAAGCCCTTGGCCATATCTGGTTCGATGGTTATCATCGGTGATTTTGATTATTATCTGTGCAATGATCTTCTTTTTTGCCCAAGTCCCAAATTGTATCCCGGTGTTTGGGTCGTAAGAATGCACCGCTAAACTGAGACCACTAACGGCGTACGATTGAGCATCATCCCAAGTTGCAGATGTAAAGTTCAGGCTAAATGCTTTTTCTTCAAATTCCTTGGAATCGAAAACAGCCATCGGCATGTAGTAATACAACAACAATGCGTGTCGACCGCCCAAAGGATAAGGAATCTTGTCAATTTTCGCAGCCGGACCAAGATCTCCTGTATTGTTAATTTTAAGGGACTTTACCAGAAAATATTTTTCAAAATCTGGAGGGGTCAACCCCTTAAGATCTACTGGGTGGAGAGGTATCTTCGTCCCTTTCGCTTTTGCCTGAGCTACCTTTTTTGCGTTTATTGTTGGGGGCTCTGTATTCCCCTCTTCATGTGTCCCTGTTACGTCAGTCGCGGATTGGCCTGCCTTGATTGGCTTTGCTTCCTCGACAGTGGGATCAACTTCGATATTCAAAAGTTCTTCTTTTATTTCAAAAACTTTCGGATCAGAAACTAAAGCCGAAAAACGGTCGAGTATTGCTGAACTGTGGACAGGGGCGAAACCCCACGAATCATGTTTTTTTAGACTGTTGATATCTTTAAGCGGCTCCCCACTAATATTGGATGGTTGGTTGTGGGAGTCATTATGATTCGATTCGCCTGATTCACGGGCATTGTCCTCTCGATTGCAATACTTCAATTCGCCAATTGGCATCCATTTATCGAACGCCAGCTCTTCCCATAAAACAGGGCAGTTTCCTTCAAATGCCCTTTTAACATGGGCCTCAGTTTTTTTCCAAGCTTTGTCGTGCGCCATTAATGGGCGAAATTCGACATACTTTCTTTTAGCCACCACGTAGCGCATGGCATTGAGTCTTGCCACAATTGTTGAGGCACAGTGAGTTCGCTCATTGTTTGAAAGGCTTTCAATTGCATCTTCAATCTCATTTTCCGGCAATCCATCGGGGAAGAGTTTGTTCAATTGACGCCTCAACCTCACCGCAGGCTCAAGTATTTTATTGATTTCGTCATCCGGTACACCGTCGGGGAATTTCTTCTTCAATATATATTCCGCCTTCAATACAGCCTCGCTAATTTTTCCGTCTGGGTCCTTGCCAATTTCTCTGAGTTGGCTTGCTGCGGCATCTCTGTTTGCATCTGCCTTAATGCGTTTTAGGTCTCCTTCCGCCTCATCAGCTGCGTAAGCCGCAGTTGCGTATTTTGACCCCTCCTGGCGATATTGTCGAATGAACGATCTTTTCGCTCTTTGAATGATGTCATCCTCGTGAATTTGCTTAAAACCAGTGAGCCCAGCCAAGACCCATTCGCTCTCGATGAACTGCTTGAGAGTTTTTATGAGAGCCAGACGTCTCTGCGAAAGTTCACTTTTAGCCCATCCTTCACGAATCTCCTCGGCAAGGTCGGGTGGCACTTTGGCTGGCTTCGATTTTGACGCGGGTTTCGTCTTTTTGTTCGGCAACTCTGATTTCATTGCATAAAACAGTAACCGTTCAGCGGACACGGTGTAAACCACGGAAACCAAAATAATTACCGCATTCCCAATTGCTTATGGCCTTAAGTAGAAAAGCAAAACCAGGACAGGTGCGAATAATTTGAAAAAATCGGAAGATTTTCGGTAAACCGCCGTGGAATTCACCTGAACAAGGATTTAGAAGCGGCAAAAACCCCAC
>Ga0364900_10151_pt1 | contig 29149 bp, 34 predicted proteins | sample ExccelJu500002D3_FD_206974 | JGI IMG/M metagenome (GOLD analysis project Ga0364900, IMG submission 206974) | Enriched cells from Trout Bog Lake Hypolimnion, Wisconsin, USA - BchlTB.July09.5000.02.D3 | ecosystem: Environmental > Aquatic > Freshwater > Lake > Hypolimnion/Profundal zone | place: USA...
GATCGGCTGATGAAAGACTTTGATGCAGTCGTGATTACTGGTGGTGCAGAGCAGCCTCGTGATTTGCCAGTACCTGGCCGTGAGCTAGCGGGCGTGCATTACGCTTTGGAGTTTTTGATTCCCCAGAATAAAGAAAATGCAGGCGATTTCAAGAATGAAATTCGCGCAACAGGCAAGCATGTCGTCGTTATCGGCGGCGGCGATACGGGTTCTGATTGTGTGGGTACATCAAACCGTCATGGCGCCACCCAAGTTACTCAATTTGAGTTGTTGCCACAGCCTCCAGAAGTAGAAAATAAGCCTTTGGTATGGCCTTATTGGCCAACTAAGTTGCGCACTTCCTCATCTCATGCTGAAGGTTGTGAGCGGGATTGGTCAGTAGGGACTAAGCGTTTTGAAGGTAAAAACGGCAAAGTAGAAAAATTGATCGGTGTTCGCTTGGAGTGGAAAGACGGAAAAATGTCAGAAATGCCAAACTCTGAATTCGAAATTAAGGCAGATTTAGTGCTGTTGGCTATGGGATTTGTATCCCCGGCACAACAAGTGCTCAATGCCTTTGGGGTTGAAAAAGATGCCCGTGGTAATGCAAAAGCTACTGTGGAGGGGCAAAAAGCCTATCAAACCAATATTTCTAAGGTATTTGCTGCAGGTGATATGCGCCGTGGTCAATCTTTAGTGGTTTGGGCAATCCGAGAGGGCCGTCAGTGCGCGCAGGCAGTCGATGAGTATTTAATGGGGTCTTCGGTTCTGCCACGATAATATCGAGGTCATGAATGAAAGCCACGCAAACCCTTTGAACACAAGCAAACAAGCTATAGGTGAAGTTGTCGTTTCGGTTAAGGACGTTAACTTTTCTTATGCTCCCGGTGAAAGACAGGTTTTGTTGGGGCTCAATATGGAGTTTCGCCGCGGACAAGTAGTTGCCGTGATGGGTGGATCGGGTTGCGGTAAGACTACGATTCTCAGACTCATTGGCGGTCAATTTACTGCACAGTCAGGCGAGATTCTTTTTGAAGGTCGCGATATTGGCAAAATGAATAATGCCGAGCTCATGACTGCCCGCCGTCGGATGGGAATGCTTTTTCAGTTTGGCGCTCTTTTTACCGATTTAACGGTGTTTGAGAATGTTGCCTTTCCTTTGCGCGAGCATACCAATTTGAGCGAAGAACTTTTGCGCTCATTGGTGCTGATGAAGCTAAATGCAGTTGGCCTCAGAGGTGCGCGTGACCTAATGCCAGCGCAAATCTCTGGCGGTATGTCTAGGCGTGTTGCACTCGCTCGTGCAATTGCCTTGGATCCACCTTTAATCATGTACGACGAGCCTTTTGCTGGTTTAGATCCTATCTCCCTAGGGATCACCGCTCGCCTGATTCGAGATCTGAACAATGCTTTGGGAGCAACCAGCCTAGTAGTCACGCATGATGTTGAAGAGACTTTCGAAATTGCAGACTATGTGTATTTCATTGCCAACGGCCGCATTGGTGCAGAGGGTACACCGGAGGAGTTGAGTCGTTCTGTAGATCCTTTTGTTCGTCAATTTTTGGATGCAGCGCCTGATGGCCCTGTGCCATTTCACTATCCCGGTCAAACTTTGGAAGAAGACTTTGGGGTGAGCGCTTTATGAGCATCCTTTATAAAGCCCTCGATCTATTTGGGGATCTCGGATTTTTTGTTCGTCGTAACCTAACTAGTCTTGGGCTTGCAGCGCGCATGTTTGTCGCAGTCGTTTGGCGTTCGGGTTTTCTATTAAAGAGACCTCGTTTAGTTTCCGATCAAATACTGTTTGTGGGCAACCACTCGTTTGTGATCATCGCCGTATCTGGCTTATTTGTCGGTTTTGTATTGGGTTTGCAAGGCTATTACACTTTGAACCGCTATGGCTCAGAGCAGGCATTGGGTTTATTGGTCGCCCTTTCCTTAACACGTGAGTTAGGTCCCGTGATCACTGCCTTATTATTTGCTGGTCGCGCAGGAACTTCACTGACTGCTGAGATCGGATTAATGAAAGCGGGTGAACAACTCAGCGCCATGGAGATGATGGCGGTTGATCCGCTAAGTCGTGTGATTGCACCGCGACTGTGGGCTGGCATTATTGCAATGCCTATTTTGGCTACAATTTTTACTGCTGTTGGTGTGATGGGCGGCTACTTTGTAGGCGTTCCCTTGATTGGGGTTGATTCAGGGGCTTTCTGGTCACAGATGCAGGGCGGAGTAGACCTCTTCTCTGATATTGGCAACGGCTTAATTAAAAGTGCCGTGTTTGGTGTAGCGGTTACATTTATTGCCCTTTATCAAGGGTATGAAGCTAACCCCACGCCAGAGGGTGTATCCAAAGCAACTACCCGTACGGTAGTGATCTCTTCTTTATCGGTTTTAGCATTGGATTTTCTGCTAACCGCAATGATGTTCTCGAATTAGAAAGCATAAACTGGGACTCTTATGAGAAAAAGCGCAATTGATATTTGGGTCGGAATTTTTGTAGCCATTGGTTTGTTGGCGGCATTATTTTTGGCACTCAAAGTGGGCAACATGAATGCGGTTTCCTTTACACCTACCTACAAAATTTCAGCCCGTTTTGATAATATTGGCGGATTAAAGCCTCGCGCACCCGTTAAAAGTGCGGGAGTAGTGGTTGGACGTATCGCCAATATTTCATTCGACGATAAAACGTATCAAGCCACTGTAGTCATGACGATTGATGAGCTGTATAAATTTCCTAAAGATTCTTCGGCTAAGATTTTGACTTCAGGTCTATTGGGCGAGCAGTACATTGGCTTAGAGGCCGGTGGTTCTGATGATATGTTGGTAGCTGGTGAAAAAATCACGCAAACCCAATCAGCCATCGTCTTAGAAAACCTGATTAGCCAGTTCCTCTACAACAAGGCGGCTGATAGTGGCCAAGACAAAGGCGCGGCAAAGTGATTTTAGATGCGGCGAAGCTCAAAAATTTCCTCGTTATGGGCATTGCCACGGTATTAGTAGGTTGCGCATCTATCCCTGCTGGCGTTGAGCCGTCCCCGAATGATCCTTGGGAACCATTCAATCGTTCGGTTTTTGAATTTAACGAAAACTTGGATGCGTATTTCTTAAAGCCAGTAGTTACTGGCTACCGTTTTGTTTTGCCTGAGTTTGTGCGCGACGGTATTTATAACTTTTTTAGTAATTACAACGATATTTACACTGCTCTGAATAATCTTTTGCAAGGTAAGCCCAGCGATGCCTTTAGCGATCTCATGCGCGTCGTGGTCAATACAACGTTTGGTCTGGGTGGTTTTATTGATATGGCTACCCCAGGTGGCCTAGAAAAACACAAAGAAGATTGGGGTCAAACATTTGGTGTTTGGGGTGTTCCTTCTGGGCCGTATGTTGTTTTGCCATTTTTCGGATCAAGCTCTGTTCGCGATACCTTTGGTACGGCTGCTGACTTAGAGACGGACTACTTTTTTAAATATATTCCAGATGTGGGATTGCGCAATAGCGTAACTGGTTTGCGGGTTGTGAACGCCCGAAATACCTATTACGAGGCCGGTGATTTGCTAAATGGCGCGGCGATTGATAAGTACAGTTTTTTGCGGGATGCCTATATACAGAGGCGTGAATATCAAATTAATGAGGGGCGTGAAGATGAAGAACCCCTCATGCCGCCTTATGAGAATGGCTATGAGTAAGTTAAGTTAGCCTTAAAGGAATAAAATCAGGCCTCATTACGGTTGGTTGCTTAGGAATATATGAAAAGTTTTAAAACGATGCAAAAAGGTTTGGCTTTAGCACTTTTGAGAGTAGTTTCCGGCTTATTTTTGATAGTTGGTACTGCTTATGCTCAGGCTCCAGATCAATCGACTCCGGATGGCTTAATTAAGGCAGTGGTTTCGGATGTAATGGCTTCAGTGAAATCGGATCCCGAAATTCAAAAAGGGAACATTCCCCGCATTGTGGATTTGGTTGATAAGAAAATTGTTCCGCATACCGATATGCGTCGCACGACCGAAATGGCTATGGGGCCTAATTGGAAAAAGGCCTCTCCAGAGCAGCAGACTCAGTTGGTGGCAGAATTTAAGACGCTATTGATCCGCACATACTCTGGTGCCCTGAGTCAGTTACGCGACCAAACAGTGCAATTCAAACCATTGAGGGCTGCGCCTGATGACAACCAAGTGGTCGTTAAAACGGTTGTCCTCGGTCATGGTGATCCAGTGCCGCTAGATTACCGCCTAGAAAAAACGGCTACTGGCTGGAAAGTCTATGACATGAACATCATGGGCGTTTGGTTGGTAGAGGCTTACCGCAATCAATTTGCTAATCAAATTAGTCAAAACGGTGTTGATGGCTTAGTCAAGTTTTTGCAAGAGCGCAATAAACAACTGGCATCAGCTAAACCCGTTAACTGAAGATCGCCGAAATCATGACCTTCTTATTACCAGCTTCTGTAACGCAAGAAAATGTTTTGCGGCTGGAGAAAGAGGGCTTATTGAATTTAACGACTGTTAAAACCGTAGATTGTTCAGCGCTCAGTGATTTTGATTCCACTGTAATTACAGTGATGCTCGCCTGGCAAAAGAAATTACAGGCAGATGGTCAGCAGTTGAAGATTGTCCATGCTCCTGAGAAATTAAAAGTATTGGCCAGTGTTTATGGTGTTTCTACGCTGCTTGGTTTGTCGTAGTATGCGCGCTGCCATATCCATTAAAAACATATCCAAAAGTTATGGAGCACTTCAGGCCTTGGATGATGTTTCTCTATCGATTGAGCCAGGTGAGTTCTTTGGTTTGCTTGGACCGAATGGAGCTGGCAAGACCACTTTGATCTCCATCTTAGCTGGATTGGTAAAGGCAGATCGTGGCCACGCCTCAATTATGGGGGCTGATGTGCAAAGTGCTTTTCGTGAAGCACGACGTATGTTGGGGGTTGTCCCACAAGAATTGGTATTTGACCCCTTTTTTACTGTGCGTGAAACTTTGCAATTTCAGTCGGGCTACTTTGGTATTCGTAACAATGATGCTTGGGTGGATGAAATCATTGCGCACCTAGATCTCACAAGTAAAGCAGATAGCAATATGCGTTCTTTGTCTGGCGGCATGAAGCGACGGGTTTTGGTTGCTCAAGCACTGGTACACAGACCGCCAGTCATTATTTTGGATGAGCCCACGGCAGGAGTCGATGTGGAGTTGCGTCAATCACTTTGGCAGTTTATTAGTCGCCTTAATCAAGATGGTCACACGATCGTCCTTACCACCCATTATCTCGAGGAAGCGGAAGCATTGTGTCAACGCATTGCGATGCTAAAGCAAGGAAAAATTGTAGCCCTGGATACTACTGAAAATTTATTAAGTCAGTACGGCTCGATTAAAAAAGATGGTGAAGGTAAAGTGGACCTAGAGGATGTGTTTGTCAACATCATGTCAGGGGGCGCACTATGAAACAGCCCGCCAATCAATCTCCACCCATGCTCGTATATGGAAGTGGTTTTCCAACCTTGCTGCGCAAAGAAGTAAAGCGTTTTTATAAGGTAGCCTTTCAAACAGTTGCTGCGCCAGTGCTCACCGCGATCTTGTACCTCATGATTTTTGGGCATGTACTTGAAGGCAAGCAAATGTATGGGCATCTCAGTTATGCCGCATTCTTGATTCCCGGCTTAGTCATGATGAGTGTTTTGCAAAATGCTTTTGCGAATACCTCCTCTTCCTTAATTCAGTCAAAAATCACCGGTAATCTGGTATTTGTCTTACTTGCCCCCTTTAGTCATTTTGAGTTTTACGCTGCCTATGTTTTAGCAGCAGTATTTCGTGGGGTGATGGTCGGCTTGGGAGTTTTGGTAATTACGGCTTGGTATGCCCCTCCAACATTTGAGTATCCTATTTGGATTTTGACCTTTGCTTTTTTAGGCGCCGCTATTTTGGGAAGTATGGGACTTATTGCTGGTATCTGGGCGGATAAGTATGATCAATTGGCTGGATTTCAGAATTTCCTCATCATGCCTGCCACGATGTTATCTGGCGTGTTCTATTCAATTCACTCTCTGCCACCAGCATGGCAAGCCGTTTCGAATTTCAATCCCTTCTTTTATATGATTGATGGATTTCGTTATGGGTTTTTTGGAGTTTCGGATGTTTCTCCTTGGAATAGCCTGGGGATCGTCATGTGCTTTTTTGTGCTGGTCTCAGCAGTCGCTTTGCGTTTATTACAAAAAGGCTATAAGTTAAGGAATTAAGTAGTGTTTCACCAAAATAACGTATTAGCTAAATTGAGATTTATCAGGAGATCATGATGTTGCCAACCCCCGAGCAAATTGAAGACTATATCAAGCAAGGTATCGTCTGCACCCACATTCAGGTTGAGGGCGATGGCCAACATTTCTTTGCCACCATTGTGAGTCCAGAGTTTGAGAGTAAGCGCCTCATCCAACGTCATCAATTGGTCTATGCGGCCATGGGTGATCGCATGAAGGCCGAAGTTCATGCCTTATCGATTAAAGCGTTTACTCCTGAAGAGTTTGCTCAGAATTCAGCTTCCTAAAATATTAGATTAGATTTTTACTGGAATAGTTTCATGGATAAATTACGAATGATTGGCGGAGTCCCGCTCGTGGGCGAAGTCAAGATCGCAGGGGCAAAGAACGCTGCGTTACCCATCTTATGCGCCTGCTTACTGACCGATCAACCCATCACGTTGCGTAATGTTCCTGATTTGCAAGATGTGAGGACAATGATCAAGATCTTGCAGGAGATGGGTGTTCAAGTCAGCTTTCCTGATGCAACCGATCATCATCATTTGGTGCTCAATGCGGCTAACATCAAAAGTTCTGAAGCCACCTATGAGATGGTTAAAACCATGCGCGCCTCTATTTTGGTTCTGGGCCCCCTGTTGGCTAGAATGCACAGCGCCAAAGTATCTTTGCCAGGCGGATGCGCCATTGGTGCTCGTCCAGTAGATCAGCACATTAAAGGCTTAAAAGCGATGGGCGCCACCATTCACATTAAGGGTGGTTATATTGAAGCGCAAACCACAGCGTCAGTGGGTCGCTTGCAGGGTGCCTCGATTTTGACCGACATGATTACGGTAACCGGTACAGAAAATTTGTTAATGGCAGCCACGTTGGCTTCTGGCACAACTATTTTGGAAAATGCTGCGCGCGAGCCAGAGGTGGGCGATTTAGCTGAACTACTGGTGAAGATGGGCGCGAAAATTACGGGAATTGGCAGTGATCGTTTAGTCATTGAGGGCGTAGAAAAACTGCATAGTGCTGAACATGCGGTGATTGCTGATCGGATCGAAGCGGGAACTTTCTTGTGCGCTGTCGCTGCGGTGGGCGGTGAAATTTTGGTGAAAGACTGTCGTCCGGATACGCTCGATGCCGTCATCGTCAAACTAAAAGAAGTGGGCCTAGAAATGGAAGTGGGCCCTGATTGGATTAAGGCGTCTATGCGGGGTCGACCCAAGGCGGTGAGCTTTCGCACCTCTGAATACCCCGCCTTTCCAACCGATATGCAGGCTCAATTAATGGCTGTCAATGCAGTAGCTATCGGTAACTCCACTATTACCGAGACTATCTTTGAGAATCGCTTTATGCACGTTCAAGAATTAAATCGTTTGGGCGCTGATATTGCAATTGAGGGCAATACCGCAATTGCCCAAGGTGTGGAGAAGCTTTCTGGGGCCATCGTGATGGCTACTGATCTGCGCGCTTCAGCCAGCTTGGTGATTGCTGGTTTAGCCGCTCTAGGGGAGACCCAAGTTGACCGAATCTATCATCTAGACCGTGGTTACGATCGTATGGAGCAAAAGTTGACCTTATTAGGGGCCAACATTGAGCGCGTGAAGTAAGCCTAAGGGATAATTAGTTCATGAAGTTAACTCTAGCCCTCTCGAAGGGGCGCATCTTCGAAGAAACCGCTGAAATCTTATCTAAGATTGGTATTCGGCCGTTAGAAGATCCAGAAAAATCACGCAAACTGATTATTGAGACCTCCAATCCAGAGGTTCGTTTGATTATTGTGCGAGCCTCTGATGTACCTACTTATGTGCAATTTGGTGGGGCTGATTTTGGGGTCGCTGGTTTAGATGTGCTCATGGAAAATGGAACCGATGGCCTTTATGTACCATTTGATCTACACATTGCTAAATGCCGCATGTCCGTTGCTGTCAAGGAAGGTTTTGATTACGCCTCCGCAGTCAAGCAAGGCTCCCGCCTAAAAGTCGCAACCAAGTATGTCAATTGCGCCCGTGAACACTTTGCCAATAAAGGGGTTCATATCGATACGATTCATTTGTACGGATCAATGGAGCTTGCTCCATTGGTGGGTCTGGCAGATGCGATAGTCGATTTGGTTTCTACTGGTAATACCCTGCGTGCGAATGGCTTAATTGAAGTAGAACCGATTGCCGATATCAGTGCGCGCCTAGTGGTAAATCAAGCTTCATATAAGCGAAAGCGTGCTCAGCTTCAACCGTTCTTTGAGTTATTAAAGTAAAAAATCATGTCTGCCCCACACATCAATATCAAACGTCTTCAGAGCAAAGAAGCTGGGTTTAAAGAGACCTTGTTGGCTAGCTTATCGCTGCCGATGGCAGATGACGAGGCGATTGATAAAGCTGTGGCCCATATTTTGGCGCAGGTCAAATTGACGGGCGATGAAGCTGTACTCAGTTTTACCAAGCAGTTTGACCGCTTAAATGTGGCTAACGTTTCCGAATTGGAAATTTCTCGTAAAGAGTTAGAGCTCGCTTATCTGGGTTTATCTGCTGAGCAAAAAAATGCCTTAGATGTGGCCGCTAAGCGCGTACGCATTTATCACGAGAGGCAAAAAATTGAAGTCGGCTGCCACTCTTGGGAATATGAAGAGGCTGACGGTACTCGCTTGGGTCAAAAAGTCACCCCGCTTGATCGTGTTGGCATTTATGTTCCAGGCGGTAAGGCGGCTTATCCCTCTTCAGTTTTGATGAATGCCATTCCTGCAAAGGTTGCTGGTGTGAATGAAGTCATCATGGTGGTGCCTACCCCTGATGGTGCAAGAAACCCTTTGGTTTTAGCTGCAGCATGGCTTTCAGGGGTTGATCGTGTCTTTACGATTGGTGGAGCACAAGCAGTTGGGGCTTTGGCTTACGGTACAAAAACCATTCCATCAGTCGATAAGATCGTGGGTCCAGGTAACGCTTATGTAGCGGCTGCTAAGCGCAGAGTATTTGGAATCGTCGGCATCGATATGATTGCAGGCCCTTCAGAAATCTTAATATTGTGTGATGGCTCTAGTAATCCCGATTGGATTGCCATGGATTTATTCTCCCAGGCAGAGCACGATGAGCAAGCGCAATCGATTTTGCTTTGTCCTGATGCGCAATTTATTGAGCAGGTTCAAGCAAGTATTAATGCATTATTGCCAGAGATGCCTAGACGCAAAGTGATTGAAGCATCCTTAACTAATCGCGCATTATTGATTCAAGTAAAAGATATGGGTGAGGCCTGTGAAATTGCTAATGCAATTGCGGCTGAGCATTTAGAGATTTGTGCTGTAGAGCCTCGTCAGTGGGCAGAGCAAATTCGTCACGCAGGCGCGATCTTTATGGGCAACTACACCAGTGAATCTCTTGGAGATTATTGTGCTGGTCCGAATCACGTTTTACCAACTGCGCGCACAGCGCGTTTCTCCTCTCCATTGGGCGTATATGACTTTATTAAACGCTCAAGCATGATTGAGGTTAGTGAGTCCGGTGCGCAAACGCTTGGTGCTGTAGCTAGTACATTAGCTCATGGTGAAGGTTTGCAGGCTCACGCGCGTGCTGCTGAGATGCGACTTAAAAAGTAGACAAAATCTCTTTCAAAGCAGCAACGAATTCATCATTTTGGGTGTTTGTACCAATCGTAATTCGCAGAAAATTCTCAATACGCGCTGATTTGAAATGGCGAACAATGATGCCTCGATCACGGAGAGCTTGGTATAGAACTGCGCCAGCATGCCGGGGGTGACGAGTAAAAATGAAGTTTGCTGTAGAAGGTAAGGTATCAAACCCTAACGTTGCCAACTCTGCTACCAAGTGCTCACGCGTTTGAATGACTTTGTTACTAGTTTGCTCTAAGTGGGCTTGATCTTGAATGGCGGCAATAGCGCCAGCTTGCGCTAAGCGTCCCAAAGGGTAGGAGTTAAAACTATTCTTAACGCGCTCAAGACCCTCAATTAAGGCGGGATGACCCACCGCGAAGCCAACTCTCAGACCAGCCAATGCGCGAGATTTTGAGAGAGTGTGAACAACTAAGAGATTTTCTGGGCAGGAAGGGCCACGCAGGAGCTCAATACAAGACTGCGTGCCGTAATCAACATACGCCTCATCGATCACCACTACTGAGTCTGTATTTCTGGCGAGCAGGTCTTCAATTTCACGGCGCGCAATCGCTCTACCCGTTGGGGCATTGGGATTGGGAAAGATAATTCCGCCATTGGGGGATTGGTAGTCGGAGGCTTGGATGCCAAAATCAGACCCTAACGGGATAGTTTGATAATGAATGCCGAAGAGCTTGCAGTAGACCGGGTAAAAACTATAGGTAATATCCGGAAATTGGACTGGCAAGTTTTGTTTTAAAAGCCCTAAAAAGACGTGGGCCAGAACTTCATCTGAGCCATTTCCTAAAAATACCTGCTTTGGATCTAAACCATGTAAATCAGCAATGGCTTGCTTGAGCGCCAGTCCTTCGGGATCTGGGTACAGGCGTAAATCATCGTTGGTTTGCTCGTGGATAGCCGCTAGTGCCTTGGGTGATGGCCCATAAGGACTTTCGTTGGTGTTGAGTTTGACCACCCTCGCCATTTTTGGCTGTTCCCCTGGAACATAAGGGGTGAGGGTCTGAACAACGGGGCTCCAAAAACGGCTCATGAGGGACTTTGGTTAAAAATCAGCAAAAAATAAAATCAACGTAGTAAAGCAAACTCAGTATTTATGTCTCTATTAGGAATGATATTATGAAGCTTCCATTAATACTTCGCCTCGCGGCGCAATGAAGCATGCGGCAAGCCGACGTTACCCGAAACACTTCGGAAACCAAAATCCACATCACCATCAATCTAGATGGTTCAGGTAAGGCTGAGCTTGCCTCAGGCGTCCCTTTCTTGGATCACATGCTCGATCAAATTGCCCGTCACGGCATGATTGACTTAAAAGTGGTCGCGAATGGGGATACCCATATTGATGATCATCATACGGTTGAGGATGTTGGCATTACTTTGGGCCAGGCGTTTGCTAAGGCGGTAGGCGATAAAGCGGGTATTACTCGCTATGGTCACTCTTATGTACCCTTGGATGAAACTTTGTCCCGTGTAGTGATCGATTTTTCTGGTCGTCCAGGCCTAGAATTTAATGTTCCCTTCACCCGCGCGCGGGTAGGTGACTTTGATGTGGATCTAAGTATTGAGTTTTTCCGCGGTTTTGTAAACCATGCCGGCGTGACCTTGCATATTGATAATTTACGTGGCATCAATGCCCATCATCAGATTGAAACCGTATTTAAAGCCTTTGGTCGCGCTTTGCGCATGGCCTTGGAAATTGATCCGCGTGCATCTGGTGCCGTTCCTTCTACTAAGGGCAGTCTTTAATCTAGAGCTTTTCTAGTGCCCAGTAGAAAACAGCAGAACACAGGTTAAAAGTTGGTGCAAACAATTGCGATCGTAGATTACGGAATGGGTAACCTACGTTCCGTATATCAGGCCTTTCATCATGTGGCGCCAGATGCCAACATCTTGATTGCCCGTACCCCTGAAGAAATTAGATTGGCAGAGCGTTTAGTTCTTCCAGGCCAAGGCGCCATGCCCGATTGTATGAAGCACTTAGAAGAGTCTGGTTTGCTCGAAGCCCTTTTAGATGCCGCGCAAAATAAACCGCTATTGGGGGTTTGCGTAGGGGAGCAAATGCTTTTTGATCAAAGCGCCGAAGTGCGCACTGGGGCTCATTCAAGCTGGACCCCTTGTTTAGGTTTAATCCCAGGTCAAGTCCGCCGTTTTGATTTAGCAGGACAACTACAGCCAGATGGCTCTGCTTTTAAAGTCCCTCATATGGGCTGGAATCAAGTGCGCCAAGATCGCCAGCACCCCATTTGGGAAGGTATTCCGGATTTAACGAGTTTTTACTTTGTGCATAGCTACTACGTGGTGGCCCAGCGCAGTGAAGATATTGTGGGCTCAACGGAGTATGGCGATTGGTTTACTTCTGCGGTTGCAAAGGATAATATTTTTGCAACCCAGTTTCATCCAGAAAAAAGTGCAGAATATGGTTTACAGCTTTATAAAAATTTTGTTTCTTGGCAACCTTAATTATTCTTTGACATGCTGCTGATTCCCGCAATTGATCTAAAAGATGGCCACTGTGTTCGACTAGAACAAGGTGATATGGATAGAGCCACGGTCTTTTCAGAAGACCCTGGTGCCATGGCCGCGCATTGGATTGGCAAAGGCGCACGACGTTTGCACCTAGTTGATCTCAATGGCGCGTTTGCTGGCAAGCTTAAAAATGAAGCTGCGATTAAATCAATCCTTAAAGCCGTGGGAGATGAGATTCCAGTGCAATTGGGTGGCGGTATTCGGGATTTGGATACCATTGAGCGCTTACTAGATGACGGCATCAGCACGGTCATTATTGGTACTGCTGCAGTTAAGAATCCCGGGTTTGTTCAAGATGCCTGTACGGCATTTCCAGGGCACATCATGGTGGGCCTAGATGCTCGCGATGGCAAGGTTGCGACTGATGGTTGGAGCAAGATTACTGGCCATGAAGTGATTGACTTGGCCAAGAAATTTGAAGACTGGGGTGTTGAAGCCATTATTTATACCGACATTGGGCGAGATGGCATGCTCAAGGGCGTCAATATGGAAGCCACCATTAAATTGGCTCAAGCCATTCGGATTCCTGTGATTGCTAGTGGTGGTCTATCGAACAATCATGATATTGCAGCGCTCTGCGCTGCTGAAGCCGAAGGCATTATGGGTGTGATTGCAGGGCGATCTATTTATGCGGGCGACCTTGATCTGACCGCAGCACAAAAATATGCCGATGAGCTGACGCTTAAGTTCGCCAAGAAAATCATCTGAGGTGTTAACTAAAAGAATCATTCCTTGCCTGGATGTCACTGCAGGGCGCGTAGTTAAGGGCGTGAACTTTGTGGGTTTGCGCGATGCTGGCGATCCAGTAGAAATTGCCCGTCGTTATGACTTGCAGGGTGCTGACGAGCTGACTTTTTTAGACATTACTGCCACCTCGGATGGACGGGATTTAATTTTGCACATCATTGAGGATGTCGCATCTCAGGTATTTATTCCATTAACGGTTGGTGGTGGCGTACGTGTGGTTGCTGATGTACGACGCTTGCTGAATGCTGGCGCTGATAAGGTCAGTATGAATTCCTCAGCAGTTGCCAAACCCGATTTGGTTTCTGATGCGGCGGCATATTATGGTTCTCAATGCATTGTGGTTGCCATCGATGCCAAAAAAACCTCCGCGGGCAACTGGGAAGTATTTACCCATGGTGGCAGAACTGCTACCGGCATGGATGTAGTGACATGGGCAATGGAAGTGGCTCAGCGAGGCGCTGGTGAGATTCTCCTAACCAGCATGAACCGAGATGGTAGCAAAGATGGGTTTGATCTCGAATTAACCGCTGCTGTGAGTGACGCTGTCAGTATTCCGGTGATTGCTTCTGGCGGAGTGGGTAATTTGCAGCATTTAGTAGACGGTATTACTAAAGGGCATGCGGATGCTGTCCTCGCCGCTAGCATCTTTCACTATGGCGAATATACCGTGCAACAAGCCAAGGAATATATGGCAAGCCAAGGAATTCCGGTTCGAATTTAAGTGGTCAGTTTGGATTAGTTGTAAAGTTCAAACATGAGCGCACCGAAGATCCCACCCAAGAGTACATTTACCCCCATTGATTCTTTGATGCCAGGACCTTGGCTAGATGCCGTGACTTGGAATGATCAAGGTCTGGTACCTGTGATTGCTCAAGAAGTTGGCAGCAAAGACATCTTGATGATGGCTTGGATGAATCGGGATGCCTTATTAGAAACCCTGCGTTTAGGCGAGGCTGTTTACTGGACCCGTTCACGACAAAAGCTGTGGCATAAGGGCGAAGAATCAGGCCATACTCAAAAGATCAAAGAAATTCATCTCGACTGCGATGGCGACACTATCTTGCTTTTAGTGGAACAAAAAGACGGTATTGCTTGCCACACAGGGGAGCACAGTTGCTTTTTCAGGGCTTGGGATTCTGCTCAATCTGCCTGGGTGGATGAGTCTCAGTCTAAAAAGTAAGTCAAACTTAAAAAGAGGCACCCAGGGCGGACGTATTGTTTCGTCATGAAAAAGACCTAAAATCACCCTATGACTAGTTCTGTGAATACACCAACACATTTAGACTCTGCTTTTGCCCATTTGGCGGATGTCGTGGATCAACGCCGGGATGCTTTTAAAGCGGGCCAGCTTGATCCTAAGACTTCTTACACCGCCTTGCTCTTTTCCAAGGGTGATGATGGGATTTTGAAAAAGATTGGCGAGGAGGCGACCGAGACAGTAATGGCTGCCAAGGATACCCGTCACTCAAACTTAGCCCCAGAGCAACAAAAGTTCTTGGTTGGTGAAATGGCTGACCTTTGGTTTCATTGCCTGGTTGCACTTTCTCAATTTCATTTGCGCCCAGAAGACGTGATTGCTGAGCTGGATCGCCGCTTGGGTACCTCAGGAATCGAAGAAAAGGCCGCTAGAAAAGCTGCCGTTAAAGAGTAAATACAAAATAAACCATGCCAAAAGATCCTAATTGCTTATTTTGTAAGATTGCTCAAGGGCTTATTCCTTCCCAGAAGGTGTATGAAGATGAGGAAATCTTCGCCTTTAAAGATATTCACCCAGCTGCGCCAGTGCATTTCTTAATCATTCCCAAGAAACATATTCCGATGCTGGAATCTGCAGAACCCATGGATGCACCATTGCTGGGTAAAATGATGGAATTAGCCCCGCGTCTTGCCAAAGAGCAGGGCTGCCGTCCTGGAAAAGATGGTGGCTTTAGGGTAATGGTGAACAATGGTGTAGATGGTGGGCAGGAGGTTTATCACTTGCATTTACATGTGATGGGCGGTCCCCGCCCCTGGAAAAAATAATCCGAGGAGATTTGAAAATGGGTTCATTTAGCATTTGGCATTGGTTAATTGTGTTGGTCATCGTAATGCTGGTATTTGGTACCAAAAAATTACGTAACATTGGTCAAGATTTGGGTGGCGCCGTAAAGGGCTTCAAAGACGGCATGAAAACGGCGGAGACGCCAGAAGCACCCAAAGATCAAATTGTGCAAAACACAGTTGCTCCAGTAGATAAGACTGTCGATGTTCAGGCTAAAGACATTAGCAAGTGAGCACAAAAGTGAGTATAGAAATCATGTGGTTTCTTAAATGATTGATCTTGGCGTTTCAAAGCTTGCCCTGATTGCAGTAGTAGCTTTAGTAGTAGTTGGTCCGGAGCGATTGCCAAAAGTAGCCCGTATGGCAGGCAATTTATTTGGTCGTGCTCAGCGCTATATGGCAGAAGTCAAATCTGAAGTCAGTCGCCAGATGGAAGTTGAAGAATTTAAGCAATTGCGTGAACAAAGTGCAGCGGCATTGAGAGAGGTGGAGAGTAGTCTTCAGTCAACTGTTCAAGAAGCAAATGCAAACCTTAGCGATCAAGCAGATATTTTTGAGCATAATTTCACCAAGCCCGTACTTGATGAAAAAGAGGTTCTGCGCAAATCAAAACGCCAAGGACGAAACAGTTGGGGTGTGAGGCGTGCAGCTAGACCTATTTGGTTTAAGCGTTCTACCGGAATGCGTACACGAGTGCAGTCTGGCGCTGCTAGGATGAAACGTTTTCATCACAGCTCCAACCCATAAACTGAGTAATACAACAAATTCCTAATTGATGACGCAAAATGATTCCGCTGAAGATTCCGGTATACAAGAATCTTTCTTATCGCATTTATACGAGTTGCGCGACCGCGTCATTAAGGCTGGCTTAGCTATCATCGTTGTTTTCATCGGCCTAGTCTATTGGGCTCCCGATATTTTTCATTTATTTGCGCAACCATTATTAGAGGCTCTACCAGTAGGGGGCAAAATGATTGTGACCGATGTCACTGGATCTTTTTTTGTGCCGATGAAGGTGACGATGCTGGTGGCTTTCGTCATAGCGTTACCAGTAGTGATGTATCAGTTATGGGCGTTTATTGCCCCTGGCTTATATCTACATGAGCGCAAATTGATATTGCCTTTGGTGGTGAGTAGCTACAGTTTGTTTATTGTTGGTATGGCATTTGCCTATTTTCTAGTGTTTCCAACGGTATTTAAATTTATGGCTAGTTACAACGCGCCACTGGGTGCTGAAATGTCTACTGACATTGATAACTATCTCAGTTTTGCCATGACTACCTTCTTGGCATTTGGTATTACCTTTGAGGTGCCAGTAGTAGTAGTAGTGCTGGTGCGGATGGGTTTAGTCCCCTTGGCCAAGCTAAAAGAAATTCGTCCCTATGTCATCGTAGGTGCTTTTGTTGTTGCTGCAGTAGTGACACCACCAGATATATTGTCACAACTGCTCTTGGCGGTACCGATGACCTTACTGTATGAATTAGGCTTATTGGTAGCGCGCTTTTATGTGCCAAAACCCTCAAGCGATGAGGCGGATCATATTGCAGATACTCAACCAAAAACAAGCTAGGCTATTACAGATTCCGCTGGGGCTTTAGCAAACGTGGCATTGAGCCACATATTCACGCGATCGAAACGATAACGTCTTTGTCGAAGATTGCCTTCTACTCCCGACTCAACGCCTGTAAATACTTTTCCCGCTGCTAATAAGGAACGGCGTTGTTGGGTGGTATCTATCTGAATCAGTCTAGGCAAAATCTTTGGCAGCTCCCAGCGAATATCTACCACCACACAATGCTCATGCTGGAGTTGACCTACTTTACAAAGCAGTAACTCTGCTTTGCTAAGATTAAATTGGTTGGCAACGATGAGTCGATGACACATCAAGATCCACTCTTCATCTAATTTATGTTCTGCATGATTTAAAGCAAGATCAGCAAATGCTGCTAATTTAGACCATGCATTGACCTTGGGATCAGAAGCATTCCCTAGAATTTTGGTAAGTAGATTTTTTGCCTCAGGCACCCCTTGCTGATATGCCTGCCAAACCCAGTAAGAGGCCTGAAGGCCGCGGACTTCCTCTTCCATCTTTTCACGCTTACGCCACAGATTAGCTCCTTTTCGAAATTGCGCTTGCGCATGACCAAGATCGGCAGCATTATCAAAACAGCGGTTACTCTCAGCAGCGTTGTATCCGGAAAATTGTGGCTTGCGATAAATTTCACCTAGAGCAAACCAAGCATCTCGATCCCCGTCTTTAGCGGCAAGCTCTAACCAATAAGCTGCTTTTTTAAGCGAGGCATTTGAATTGCTGGGAACGGACTTCTTAGGAGAGGCATGTTCCTCCAGTTGCGCAAGTCTCAAGCCAAGAGTCAACTTGGCAACGGTAAGACCTAGTTCAGCAGCTTGTAAAAGCGCACGCTCATTATTTTCCAAAAGCCAATTCTGCCAAAGTGAAGATAGAGTTTCATTTTTGGGTTGCAACTTAATGAGTAGCTCTTTTGCTTGAATGCAAAAAGCGTTTTCAGATTCAGCCAGCCCTAATAAAAACTGTTTTGCAGTTTTTTGCAGAGATGCAAATTCAATTGCGCTATCTTTTTTGACTAACCATTCAGTTAATTCTATTTGTAGATCTTTTTTATCTGGATGAAGTAGGAGTTCTGCCAATTGCCATTGTGCTGCGAAACTTGGGTCAATATTGGCTTTGGCAATCCGCCAAAATGAATCCCAACCAAAAGAAAAGGCTGGCGAATTAAAAGTGGAAGCTAAGGGAACGGTTGATATTTGCTCAAGCAACACCATTACTTCCGGAGACTTAAGGTGTTGGGAATAATAATCAGGACCAATGAGGTCTAATTTTCTAAGTATTTGATTTTCATAAGAAATATAAGACTTTTCTAGCCAAAGGAGGGCATTAGATGGTTGAATAGGGGTTTTAAAGGCTCCAGTAAGATATGCGGAAGCAAGTTTTTGTTGTGCTGATACATCACCTAATCGTGCGTAACCCAGGGTTTTTAAGAATTCACGGCTTGCCATGTGACAATTTTGTCATTTAAAGGCCCTAAAGGACAGAAATCAAAGAGCTTGTTGTCGAGATACAACGAAGAAAACCAAAAAACTACCTTTTGACAAGCAAAAAGAGCTCCTACATACCCTTACCCCTAGTCTAGCAAGGCAAAACAAGCAAAATTCATTAGTCCCATTTTTATTTGGGCATTAATTTCAATTTATGGAGATTTAAAGAATGAAAAAATCGCTATTCGCACTCGCTGCAGTAACAGCATTTGCTGGTGCAGCTCAAGCCCAATCAAGCGTAACTGTTTATGGAATCATGGACATTGCTGTTGGTGGTTACAACTCACGTATTGCTAACGGTACAACCGTTGTTAAACAAACTGGTCTTGCAGCAATTGACAGCGGCGAGCAAACAAGCCGTTTGGGTTTCAAAGGTAATGAAGATTTAGGTGGCGGCGCATCTGCGTTTTTCACAATTGAACTTGGCCTTACTCCAGATGCTGCTCAATCAATCAATTCAGGCGCAACTCAAAACCGCCAGTCTTTTGTTGGTTTGAAGAAAAATGGCTTGGGTGATATTGCACTCGGTACTCAATACACAGTGATTCATAATGCTGCTGCACAGACTGATGCAGGCAATCTAAATAATATGGCTGGCGATTTGATTTACTCCTCCTCAAAAGGCAATACAGCAGCAGGAACTTCAAACGGTAGCGGTAACGGCGACTCATACACTATTCGTGCAAATCAAATGATTACATTGAATAGTGAAAAATATTCAGGTTTCCAAGCTCACGCTATGGCAATCTTGAACAACAACAACACAACACAAACAACAGCTACTGCAGTTACTGGTGCTAATACAACTACTACTGTTACTGGTGGCGTTAACAACCAAAATGGTTGGGGCTTAGGTCTTGATTACACATGGAAAAACTTGTTCGTTACTGCAAACTACATGGGTTTGACAGCTAAGAATGCTTACACAGCAGTAACAAATGCAAATGGTCAACTTGTATCCGATACTCCTGTTGCAGTTTTCGGTGCCGGTCAAGCATCTACAAACGGAACAAACGTTCAAGATAATCAAGCCTACATCGCTGGTACTTATGATTTCGGTATCTTGAAGGCTTACGCTCAGTATTTGACACGTAAAGTAATGGTTCAGCAAGATAACAACAACTACGCAAAACGTAGTGCTGAACAAATTGGTGTACGTAGCTTCATTACTCCAACAATCGAGGCATGGGCTCAAGCCGGCTTAGGTCGTATCACTTCTTCTGGTGGTAGCTTGGCAACTGGTTATGCTCAGCCAACTGCTAACATGACAGCATGGCAGATTGGTTCTAACTATTGGTTAAGCAAGCGTACAAACTTGTATGCTATCTATGGTCAAGTAGGTACATCTAACGTTTCAAACGTTTCCCTTGCTGGTGTTTCAGGTAATCCAGTTAGCGGTAACTTGAACAACTACGCTATTGGCGTACGTCACACTTTCTAATTCAATGCTAGCGTAAGCTAGTTGAAGATTAGTTCAGCATTAAAAAAACCCACTGTGGCAACACAGTGGGTTTTTTCTTATTACTAATAAGATAATGTAAATTGCTCAAAATCTCAGCTGTTTGTGGAAGGGGTATGGCTGCAGTGCTTTGAGATAAATACAGCAATAGGAGCCATTTTTTATTTAAAAAGAGAGAGGGTGGCTGGAGTACTTAATGCAAGTGTTGTCCTAGTAAAGAATGATTCTTGATCATTATGGGCGGTCCGATTAACAATTCTCACATTAGACGCCGGTGGATTTTTCCTTGCTGTAGTAGCCGCGGCTAACAAGAATCACATCGATTCAAGATCTATAACAAACTGTTAGTTAGATTGCTTTTCACATGTTTAGCGAAAATGGGGTCTGGATTATTTGTCCGCAACCAATATTTGACTGGTTCTATTTGTTTGGAGGCTTGATTCATTACAGGCGATTGAGATGAGGGTGATGATGAATAGGCTCTTATGGGTCATGCATGTCACGCTTAAAGAAATTTATAGCGGACGTAAGTAAAAACCCTAATAAGTGCACCATTAAAGGGATGTAATACTAAATAAACAAGATATAGTCTGATACAAATAGATATGCAAATATCAAACCCTTTACAAGCTATCCAAAAATGAGACTCCCGATGAAAAATCAAAAAATTTCTGCTATTTATGCCATTACTGTTTTTATTTCAGGATTCTTACTTTCTAGTGGAACCTATGCTGCTAGCGCAACTTTAGATAAAATTAAATCAAGTGGGGCGGTCACGATGGGAGTGCGTGAATCATCAATTCCAATGTCCTACACCACTGGAGATAGCCGTTTTGATGGTTATCACGTAGAAATTTGCCGAATGATTTTGGGTGATATTAAGGATAAGTTGGGGCTTAATACTCTGAGAATTAATTATCAGCCTGTCACATCACAAAACCGAGTGCCATTAGTGCAAAACGGTACAGTGGATATTGAGTGCGGAACAACTACCAACAATGTAGCCCGCGCAAAAGACGTGAGCTTTGCAAATACTTTATATGTGGAGGAGGTTCGCATTGCCGTTAAAGCAAACTCCGGCATTACCTCTATTGCTCAGTTAAATGGAAAGAAAGTGGCAACCACCACTGGAACAACCTCAGTTCAACTTTTGCGTAAACACGAAAAAGCAAATGGTGTGAGTTTTGATGAGGTATATGGCAAGGATCATGCAGATAGTTTTCTGTTGCTTGAGTCTGGCCGTGCTGATGCATTTGTGATGGACGGTTCTATTTTGGCCGGCAATATTGCTAACTCCAAAAATCCAAAAGACTACAAAATTGTTGGAGAAGTTTTGAGCACTGAGCCAATCGCAATTATGGTTCGCAAAGATGACCCAGAGTTTCAGGCAGCAGTAAACGCGGCAATTGCAAAAATAATTGCAAATGGAAGCATGCCAAAGCTTTGGGATAAGTGGTTTTTAAAACCAATTCCTCCTAAGGGCATCATTGTTGGTTTAGAGCTATCCCCTGCCACAAAGAATGCTTGGGCTAACCCCAACAATAAGCCTGCAGAAGACTATCAACAGAAGAAATAAAGTATTGGAATATTGCTCGCTAAATAGCAGCATCATTTTTTATAAAGGCGAGTAAGAGTATGGCTTTAGACATGGGTGTTTTTTGTAAAAGCACCTTAGATGGAGGGGCGGTGGATCACTGCTTCTCCGCTTTATTTGGCCTTGGTCAAAATGCTGATCCGAGTTATCTAGATTGGCTTATGAAGGCCTGGGGCTGGACTTTAGCTGTTGCTGGGTTGGGGCTTACGATTGCTTTAGTCTTAGGCGCGGTAATGGGTACCTTGCGCACGCTGCCAGATTCTGGGAGATTTAGTAGATTACTCGTTCGCTTATCTACAGCCTGGGTTGAATTATTCAGAAACATTCCCATTCTTGTTCAGGTATTTCTTTGGTATCACGTGATCCCCACATTTGTATTGCCCTTAAAAGCACTGCCCTCTTATTGGTTGGTCAGTATTGCTCTAGGTTTTTTTACCTCGGCTCGAATTGCAGAGCAGGTTAGGGCGGGTATTCAATCCCTGCCTAGCGGACAGTATGCTGCCGCTACTGCCCTTGGTTTAACTACGGCTCAAAGCTACCGCTATGTGATTCTCCCAATGGCATTACGGATTATTATTCCTCCGCTAACATCTGAGAGCATGAATTTAATTAAGAACTCCTCAGTTGCTTTTGCAGTTTCAGTTCCAGAGCTCACGCTGTTTGCTATGCAAGCGCAAGAAGAGACTTCGCATGGGGTAGAAATTTATTTAGCTGTGACCGCTTTATATGCACTTTCTGCCTTTGCAGTAAATCGAGTTATGGCTGTGATTGAGAATAGAAGTCGTATTCCAGGCTTTATCGCCCCAACTAGCGATGCTGGGGCTCACTAAATGGCATTGATATGATGAGCATCGACTTAAGCTTCTATAACTGGGAACTATTTACCAATTACATTCTCAAGGGATTGGTATTTAGCATCCAGTTAACTGTAATTGCTACAGTCGGCGGTATTGTGTTCGGAACCTTCTTAGCGCTAATGCGCTTATCTGGAAAGTCAGCCTTAGTTTATGTGGCTACGTTTTATATCAATACCATGCGCTCAATTCCATTGGTCATGGTCATTCTCTGGTTTTTCCTATTAATGCCCCTCTTGATTGGTAGGCCAATTGGCGCAGACCTTTCAGCTACGATTACCTTCATCGCTTTCGAAGCAGCATTTTTCTCTGAAATTGTGAGGGCAGGCATCCAATCGGTTCCTAGAGGGCAAGCCTATGCGGCGCAAGCTTTGGGAATGACTTATGGTCAGAATATGCGCCTAGTGGTTTTACCCCAAGCCTTTAGAAATATGGTTCCCGTATTTATGACGCAGACAATCATTTTGTTTCAAGATACTTCTTTGGTTTATGCCATTGGAGCTTACGACCTATTAAAAGGTTTTGAGATTGCCGGAAAGAATTACGGGCGTCCAATTGAAACTTATATATTAGCTGCCGCTACGTATTGGGTTATTTGCTTCTCGCTCTCTAAAGTGGTTCGAAAGATCCAATCTAAAGTTGCGATCATTCGTTAATTTAATTGCCATAAATACATAAACTATCATGATTGAACTTAAGAACGTTTCCAAATGGTATGACTCATTTCAAGTTTTAACTGATTGCAGTACCGCAATTAAAAAAGGTGAAGTGGTGGTGATTTGCGGCCCATCTGGATCCGGAAAATCTACTTTAATTAAAACCATCAATGCTTTGGAGCCATTTCAGGCTGGAGAGATTGTCGTTGATGGTGTTCAGTTGCATGATCCAAAGACCAACTTATCGAAGCTGAGAGCTCGGGTGGGAATGGTATTCCAGCACTTTGAACTTTTTCCACATTTAAATGTTACGGAAAATCTCACGCTTGCACAAATGAAAGTATTAGGCCGTTCAAGTGATGACGCATTAGCTCATGGCCTAAAATATTTAGAGCGCGTTGGTTTAATTCAGCAAAAAGACAAGTTCCCTGGGCAACTCTCGGGCGGTCAGCAACAGCGAGTTGCTATCGCACGTGCCTTGAGTATGGACCCTATTGTTATGTTATTCGATGAACCTACTTCTGCACTTGACCCCGAAATGGTCGGCGAAGTATTGGATGTCATGGTAAAACTTGCAAATGAAGGTATGACTATGTGCTGCGTCACTCATGAGATGGGGTTTGCACGCAAGGTTAGTAACCGAGTGATTTTTATGGATCATGGAAAAATTATCGAAGACTGCAGTAAAGAAGAATTTTTTGGAAATCCTGATGCACGGTCACCAAGGGCAAAAGATTTTCTCTCGAAAATTCTCGCTCATTAATTAGTTCATTTTTTTTGTTTTGGACGTATTCCAATTTGGATTTGTAGTTCAATCTCTTGGCCTTTACGCAACACTGTGGCATTGACATTATTGCCAGTACCCAGTTGCGCCACTTGATTAAGCAGGGCGCGGACGTCTTTAGTCGGTTGATTATTGATTGCAGTAAGAACATCTCCAGGCTTGGCCCCAGCGCGGTCTGCTGGACCGCCCTCAAGTACTCCAGAAAGTAATACACCATTCGTCTTAGCTGGCAATTTTAAGGACTCAGCGAGCTCTTTGGAAAGATTGAGGGGCTCGACGCCGATCCATCCGCGAGTTATGCCCCCATTCTTTAGAATTGACTCCATAACTTGTTTAGCCAGATTGACAGGTATTGCAAATCCAATGCCCATTGAACCGCCATTATTCGAATAGATTGCCGTGTTAATGCCAATTAGATTTCCGCGCGTATCAATCAATGCGCCGCCAGAGTTTCCAGGATTAATGGCCGCGTCTGTTTGTATAAAGTTCTCAAAGGTATTAATACCAAGGTGGTCTCGCCCCATTGCAGAAATAATTCCTGAAGTGACGGTCTGACCAACCCCAAATGGATTGCCAATCGCGAGCACAATATCTCCCACATGAACAGATTCCATTGCGCCAAATGTAATGGCTAGAGGTAGTTGGCTAGCTTCAATTTTTAAAACTGCAATATCAGTTTCTGGATCGCCACCGATCATTTTTGCTTTAAATTTCCTACCATCTGCTAAAGCCACCTCAATTTCATCTGCTTCACTAATAACGTGGTAATTAGTCAAAATGATTCCCTCAGGGCTGACTAATACACCTGACCCTAAGATTGAGCTTGGAATTTCTTCGGGCGCCTGATCTCCAAAAAAGAATTTGAAGAAAGGATCTGCTGAATTAGGGGCATTTCCTTTATGCAACTTAGTTTTACTGGCCAGTGTGCTGGTGAAAATATTCACTACTGCTGGCATCGATCGTTTGACGGCTTCATGATATGAGCCAGGACTGAGTTGACCATCGTAGGCAGCCTCTTTTAAGGAGACATTCTCGATTACAGAGCTTACTTGCGCGCTACCAATCCATTCAGGTTTAAGGGTTGCCACAATCAACCAGGCAGCCAATAAAATAGTGACAGCTTGTGCAAAAGTAAGCCAAAGACGATTAAGCATAGTTTTAGTGCGCCCTAATTATTTTTTTAAACTATCCCGAATCTCACGCAGTAGGACTACGTCTTCTGAAGTTGGCGGCGTAGGAGGAGCTGGAGGAGTATCCATGGCACGAATCTTGTTCAGTACCTTGACCATTTGAAAGATCACAAACGCTAACAAAATAAAGTTAATGGAAATGGTAATGAAATTGCCATAGGCAAAAATAGGAACCCCGGCCTTTTTTAGGGCATCAAAAGTGCGCGGAACATTTTCAGGAACATTTCCAAGAATGACAAAAAGGTTCGTAAAGTCGATATGACCCCTTAAAAGCGTCGAAATTACTGGCATAACGATATCATTTACGAGGGAATCAACGATTTTTCCAAAAGCGCCCCCAATAATTACACCTACAGCCAAATCAATGGCGTTGCCCTTAACAGCAAAATCCCTAAATTCTTTTAAAACGCTCATAAATAGCTTCCTTTTCCCTTAAATATAGATTAACTGGAGATTAACCCTATAACTTTCTTGCTTACACCACTTTTTACTTTAAAATCCCACCTTTAAGCAATTTCTACCTATAAATGCTATTTCGAGGAATTCTGTAAATGATTGACAAACCCTGCATGGACAAGGATCGCCGTAATTGGCTGATTGCTACTTCAGCGGTTGGTGGTGTTGGTGCCGCCGCAGCCCTTTACCCTTTTATAGATAGCTTCGAGCCATCCGAGCGCGCTAAGGCCGCAGGTGCCGCGGTTGAAATTGATATTACTGGAATGCAACCAGATGAGATGAGAATGGTGGAGTGGCGCGGAAAGCCCGTTTGGGTAGTACGCCGCACTCCTGAGCAAGTAGCAGAGCTCTCGAAGATTGACTCGGAGTTAGCCGATCCTAATTCTTTGCGGAACCCAGACCAATTTACACCTCCTTATGCTCAAAATCAATGGCGTTCCATTAAGCCTGAATACCTTGTCGTCGTAGGCATTTGCACACATTTAGGCTGCTCACCATCCGCCAAATTTGAGGCAGGACCTCAGCCTTCTTTACCTAATACTTGGCCAGGCGGTTTTCTCTGTCCATGCCATGGTTCTACATTTGATATGGCAGGACGCGTATTTAAGAACAAACCAGCTCCAGATAACCTTGAAGTACCGCCACATTACTATTTGAGCGATACCAAGATTCTGATTGGCAATGATAAGAAGGCCTAAGGAGAGATAAATGGCATTTCACGAAAAAGAAGTTCCAGCAGATGCTTCTGCCGCTCAAAAGCTTTTAGCTTGGGTTGATTCACGGTTGCCTGTGACAGAAGCCTTTAAGAGGCATATGAGCGAGTATTACGCCCCTAAGAATTTAAATTTCTTTTATATTTTTGGTGCCTTGGCTATTGTGGTGCTTGCAATGCAGATTGTTACTGGCATTTTCTTAACAATGAATTACAAGCCTGATGCTGCCAAAGCCTTTGATTCTGTTGAGTACATCATGCGTGAGGTGCCATGGGGTTGGTTGATTCGCTATATGCACTCTACGGGAGCTTCTATGTTCTTTGTAGTTGTGTACATGCATATGTTCCGTGGTTTGATCTACGGCTCGTATCGTAAGCCTCGCGAGCTGATTTGGATCTTTGGTTGCGCTATTTTCTTGTGCTTGATGGGTGAGGCCTTCTTTGGCTACCTACTCCCATGGGGTCAAATGTCTTATTGGGGCGCTCAAGTTATCGTGAACTTGTTCTCAGCTATTCCATTAATTGGACCAGACTTGTCTTTATGGTTGCGTGGCGACTATGTGGTTGGCGATGCTACCTTAAACCGTTTCTTCGCATTTCACGTAATCGCTATTCCATTAGTATTAATTGGTTTGGTGGTCGCGCATATCTTGGCATTGCATGAAGTGGGCTCAAACAATCCTGATGGAATAGAAATAAAAGATACTTTGGATGCACAAGGGCATCCAGTAGACGGCATTCCATTCCACCCTTTTTACAGCGTTCATGACGTGATGTACTTAGGCGGATTTTTAATGATTTTTGCTTGCATCGTCTTCTTTGCTCCAGAAATGGGTGGTTACTTTATTGAAGCGAATAACTTCATTCCAGCTAACCCATTTCAGACGCCACTTCACATTGCGCCTGTTTGGTATTTCACACCGTTCTACTCTATGTTGCGCGCGACTACCAGTAGCTTCCTATTACCACTCTGGATTTTCTTGGCTGTCATTTTGGGGATGTTTGCCAAGATGAGTAAGGATCTTAAGGTTAAGGGTTCCTGCGTAGCTATTGCCGTTATTTTAGCTGGCGGATTTTATATGTTTGATGCGAAGTTCTGGGGTGTTCTAATCATGGGAGGTTCAGTGGTGATCATGTTCTTCTTGCCTTGGTTAGATTATTCACCAGTGAAATCCATTCGGTATCGCCCACAATTTCATAAATATATATACGGCGTGTTTGTGGTGGCTTTTGTGGTTTTGGGTTACCTAGGCATCCAGCCACCATCACCAACATTTGAAAAGATTTCTCAGATTTGTACTATTTATTATCTGGGATTCTTCTTGGCAATGCCGTTCTGGAGCAGACTTGGTAAATTCAAGCCAGTTCCAACACGCGTTACTTTTAAGTCCCATTAATTCACGCCTGAACGATTGCCAAAGAGAAATTAGGAACTAGTATGAAACGAATTCTTCACACTTTGATGGGCGTTTGCCAAGCAACTGTATTGGTCGCTGCCCTAGGTTTCGGTTTTAATGCCAGCGCTAATGAAGGCGGCTTTCCCTTGGATAAAGCGCCTAGCCGCGTGAGTAACAATGCCTCCTTACAAAATGGCGCCAAGATCTTTGTAAACTACTGCTTGAGCTGTCATGCTGCAGTAAGCATGCGATACAACCGTTTGCGTGACATTGGTTTGACTGATCAGCAGATCAAAGATAACTTGATCTTGAATAACGCTAAAGTTGGCGATCTGATGACAATTTCCATGACGCCTAAAGAAGGTAAGGCGTACTTTGGCAAGAACCCACCAGACTTATCTGTTGAGGCACGTGCACGTAGTCCAGATTGGCTCTATACCTACTTCCGAACTTTCTATAAAGACGATACCACCCAAACCGGTTGGAATAACATGGTCTATCCAAACGTTGGTATGCCTCATGTATTGTGGCAGTTGCAGGGCGAGCGCACTGCAAAGTTTGAGGAACATAAAGACCCCCATGATGAAGCTAGAGTGGAAAAGGTGTTTGTTGGTTTTGAGCAGCTAACCCCAGGCACCATGAAGCCACAAGAGTACGACGATAATATCGCTGACTTAGTAGCTTTCTTATCCTGGATGGCTGAGCCTGTACAACTTGAACGCAAGCGTCTTGGCGTGGTTGTACTCTTGTTCTTAGCGATCTTTACATTGTTGGCCTGGCGTTTGAATAAGTCCTACTGGAAAGATATTCACTAAGAACGAGCAGAATTTAAAGTAGTCATTTGTTGTATTGATGTAGCAATATTTAAGGAAATAAACTTATGATGGTGTTGTACTCGGGCACAAATTGCCCATTCTCGCAACGCTGCCGTCTAGTGCTTTTTGAAAAAGGCATGGACTTTGAGATCCGTGATGTGGACTTGTTTAACAAGCCTGAAGACATCTCGGTGATGAACCCCTATGGCCAAGTTCCTATTTTGGTTGAGCGCGACTTAATTTTGTATGAGTCCAACATCATCAATGAATACATTGATGAGCGTTTCCCTCATCCACAGTTGATGCCGCCTGATCCAGTTGCACGAGCACGTGCACGTCTCTTTCTTTTCAACTTTGAAAAAGAGCTATTTGTACACGTAGCTGCTTTGGAGAATGAAAAAGGGAAGCCTGCCGAGAAAGCTCATGAAAAAGCGCGTTTAGCTATTCGTGATCGCTTGACTCAGTTAGCGCCTATTTTTGTTAAGAATAAGTACATGTTAGGCGATGAGTTTTCTATGCTGGACGTTGCAATAGCACCATTGTTATGGCGCCTTGAGCACTACGGCATTGACTTATCACGCAATGCAGCGCCACTCTTGAAGTACGCTGAGCGTATTTTTAGTAGACCAGCTTATATTGAAGCTCTGACACCTTCAGAAAAGGTAATGCGCCGCTAAGCGGCTCATTACCGATTGATGGGCTTTGAAAAGCATGTCTGACGTACCTAGCAATAAACCTTACCTAATCCGTGCACTACATCAATGGTGTACGGATTTTGGTTTTACGCCTTTTATGGCGGTCTTTGTAGACTCGAGGGTAGAGGTGCCCATGGAGTTTGTAAAGAATGATGAAATTGTTCTCAATCTCTCACTTGAAGCCTGCCATCAACTCGCTCTAGAGCATGATTGGATTAGTTTCCAAGCTAGATTTGGTGGGGTGCCTCGAAAGATCATGGTTCCCGTTACTCATGTGCTTGCAATCTACGCCAAAGAGAATGGGCAGGGCATGTCA
>Ga0364900_10150_pt2 | contig 28388 bp, 16 predicted proteins | sample ExccelJu500002D3_FD_206974 | JGI IMG/M metagenome (GOLD analysis project Ga0364900, IMG submission 206974) | Enriched cells from Trout Bog Lake Hypolimnion, Wisconsin, USA - BchlTB.July09.5000.02.D3 | ecosystem: Environmental > Aquatic > Freshwater > Lake > Hypolimnion/Profundal zone | place: USA...
CTTTTCCCAATAAACACCCCGGGCGCAAAGTTGGAAACCCATGTTGGGCTGGGTTATTCAAGGTTCACCTTGGACTACGATGGAATCCGCACGGAAAGCCGCGTCTATCTGGCACCGGACGAACCCGTCGAGATTTGGGAATTCACAATTACAAATCAAACGTCCCGGCCACGCACGCTTTGGCTGGTTCCGTTTGTGGAATGGCTGCTGGGCGGCTACGCGACTTTTAGCAGTCCCTATTCTTATCTGCGCAGCGCCTATGATCCCGCGCTCAAGGCGGTTTCCAGTTACAACACTTCCGATGAGCGTCCGCATGACTGCTACAATGCGTTCGTTGCCGCCGATGGGAAGGTTGTCCAGTGGTGTGGCGGCCGGCGCGAATTCTTTGGTCCCTATGGCAGTCCGTCGGCTCCAGCGAGTCTTCTCGCGGGCAAACTTTCCTGTCGGGAAGCGTGGTGCGAAGAATTGGCTGGCGCGCTCGCGGTTGAAATTCAACTTGGTGCAAACGAATCAAAAACCTCTACGGTCTTGTTGGGCAGTTTCAATACCGAAGAAGAAAAAGCGCGGCTCATCCGCAAGGTCATGCCTTCTGCTTACCGCGAGCAGGCGTGGAATGGATTGATTAGCGAGAAGAAATCCATGCTGGACAAGGTCTGGATCGAGACTCCGGATCCGGCCATCAACCGCCTCGTCAATATCTGGTCAAAGCAGCAAATCCAACTCTGCGTGGAGTTCGGCCGTGACGGAGCGCGTGGCTTTCGTGACACGCTGCAGGATGCTTGGGGCATCGCCCCCTTCAACGCGACTCTAGCCAAAGCCAAGATCAAGGAAACGCTCGCGCACCAATACAGCGACGGCCACGGCGTGCGTGGCTGGCTCCCGCTCCAAAATCACCATTACTCCGACGGACCCGCATGGATCGCGCCTGCGGTGGCGGCTTACCTCAAGGAAACTGGGGATAAGAATTTTCTCGCTGAAATGGTGACTTACCTTGACCGGGGCGAAGCCAGCGTTTTTGGTCACATGCTGCGCGGCATCCGGCATTTGAGCGAAGACCTTGGCGCTCACGGACTGGTTCTTGCCCACGAAGGCGACTGGAACGATTCGCTTAATTGGATGGGCCGTGGCGGAAAAGGCGAAAGCGTCTGGACTTCCATGGCGCTCTTTCACAGCTGCAAAGTGGTCGCGGAGATGGCGCGTGATTTCCTGCAGCAACCGGAACTTGAAAGTGAGATGCAGGAAGCTGCGGAAAAAATCCGCCTAGCGATTGAGCAACACGGCTGGGATGGCGAATGGTATCTGGCTGGCTGGAGTGACTTTGGCAAACCCGTCGGTTCCAAAACCAACCAGGAGGGCCAGGTCTTTCTCAACACCCAGACCTGGGCGTCCCTCACCGGCATTGCTACCGGTGAGCGTCTGGCCAAGTGTTGGCAGGCCGTGGATGAGAAACTGGACAACGCGCATGGCTCACTGACGCTCTGGCCGCATTACACGGCCAAAGATGAAAATGTCGGCCGGGTGACCATGTTACTTCCCGGCATGTATGAGAACGGCACGCCCTACTGTCACGGCACCGCGTTCAAGATTGTTGCCGACATCGCTGCCGGCCGGGCTGATCAGGCGCTGGCGAGCTGGTATAAAGTCATGCCGGATAATGCCAATCATCCGTCCTCGGTTTCCGGCTGCGAACCTTACGCCTTCACCAATCAATACCTCGGGCCGGCAAATGGCCGTTCGGGAGATTCCATCAGCGGTTGGATCACCGGCAGTGCCGGCTGGATGTTCCGCGCCGTGTTGGAATATTTCTGCGGCATCCAACCCGGTTACAATGGCCTAGATATCAAACCCTGCCTACCTTCTGGCTGGGACACTGTCTCGGTCCGGCGCCAATTACGCGGCAAGGAATACCGTATTCACATCCAGCGCGCAGGGAAAGGTTACAACATCACCGTCAACGACAAGCCGCTCACAGGAAATTATGTGAGTTATAAATCTCACTCTTTTTGACCAACCTAAATTCAATACGCTCTCATGAGAATTATCCGATATAGCCTCTTAGTAGCACTATTTATAGCTTCGCTGGCTGGGGCGCATGCGAACGAAGCACTGGCCCTGCCGGTGGCGTTCAAGGCCAAGGATTCGAAGATTCAATTGATCGGCCGTTTTGATCTGCGGAATGAAAATCCCCGCTGCGCCTGGCCTGGGAGTGCCATCGTCGTAAGGTTTCGTGGCACAGACCTAAATCTGCTTTTTAAGGACTCGGCCAAGGGCGACACAAATAAAGTGACTGGTTTTAACAACAACTATCTCACCGTCCGGGTGGATGGCGGGGAGCCAACCACTCTGCGACTTGAAAGTGACCGTGAGCGTTACGCCGTTGCGACTGGGCTTGCCCCGGGAGAGCACAGTATAAGAGTCTCGAAGCGGACTGAGCCCATCTGCGGTGAAGTGACCCTGCTGGGCTTGGAGATTTCCGCTGGCGGCAAACTGCTTGATCCGCCCGCCCGCCCGGAACGCAGGATTGAATTTATCGGGGACTCCATCACCTGCGGATATGGCAACGAGGCTCCTGACGAAAATCAGAACTTTGCGCCGGCGACCGAAAACAACGACCTGGCCTACGGGGCGATTACGGCCCGCCGTTTTGGAGCGGAATATGTTTGCATTGCCTGGTCTGGAATCGGGGTTTATCGGAATCACAATGGCGATTTGATGAGCAACATGAATACGCGGTATGACAAGATCCTTAAGAGTGACCCGACGGCGATCTGGGACTTCACTGAGCCGGAGCCGCAAGTCGTGGTGATCAATCTGGGCGAGAACGACTTTGCCAAAGGTGATCCCGGACAGGATTACATAGATGCTTATGAGAAGCTAGTGGCAACGGTGCGGCGGCACTATCCCCAAGCCACGATTTTCTTTGCACTTGGATCAATGGCGAAGGGAGAAAAGGCCGTGAAGAATCAGGAATATCTCAAAAAAATAATTACCGATCTAAAAGATCCGAAGTTCCTTTTCGTTTCTCTGGGAAGCCAGGACATCCAGAAGCATGGCGCCGGTGCGAACTGGCATCCGAGCCTCAAGACGCACGCGATTATGGCTGAGCTACTCGCCAAAGTAATCGAGGAGAAAACGGACTGGAAGAGCCTGCCTTGAGACCTGATTTTTAACAGTGAAAATAATATCGGTGAAACCAAACTAAACTGTAATAATGAAAAAACACTTGTTCTCTACACTATCAATTTTGGCCGCCGGGGTGGTTGGCCTCACCGCCGGCCCGGTCTTGACGCCGACTCCGCCCGTGAATATTGCGGGTGCGCACGGGGCTTTTGACTTTACGGGCGTTGATTCGGTTCATCGCCACCTCTTGCTCTGCCATGCGGATAACGATTCATTGGATGTCGTCAATCTCGACACGTCAACGCTGATCCAAAGCATTCCGCTTGGCGCGGCTCAAGGCGTGGCGGTTGATACCAATAGCAACCGCTATTATGTCAGCATCAGCACCCCGCCCGGCCTGGTGACGGTGGATGCTTCAACCCTGAAGGTCATCGCGACTTTGCCCCTTCCGGACGAGACGGATTTGATCGGCTATCATCCGGGCCTGAATCGCGTTTATGTTTGCAACCGTAAAAAGCCGGAAGTGTGGGTCGTGGATCCATCGCAGCAAAAAATTCTGGCCACCATTCATCTGCCGGGAAGCGGGATGGAAGAATTATGTTTTGATGCAGCGGGTAAATTTTTATTCCAAGGCATTCGAAACGACAGCCACTTGGCCAAGGTGGACTTGTCTGATTATACGGTGCTCACCAATTATTCTACGGCCCCGATAAAAGCGCCCCATGGTATTGTGCGCATTCCTGGGTCGGATGTCGCTTTGATCGCTGGGAAAAACGGAATCAGCGGACTTGTGAGTCTGGAAACGGGAAAGGTTATTGCCACCACCGAAACCCCGACAAAAATTGATCAGTTGGCCTATGACGCGGATCTCCATCAGGCTTACGCGGTCAGCAGTTCGGGATCCATTGTGGTCATGTCCATTAATCACGATCAGCTTACCACCGTAACCAACATTCCTTGTGCGCCGGGTGCGGACGGGATTTCAGTTGACCCCAAAAATCATTCGGTTTGGATCGCTTACGACAAGGACGGAAAATCTTATTTCCAAAAGTTCGAGGTGGATGCGGCCTTGCTACCCAAACTCAACTAACAACTTTATGAAGAATAGATTGATTGGCCAATGTTTCGTCTTGGGTCTGCTGTTAACCGTCACCCCCGTTTCTGCGGAAGTAAAACCCAACGGCCTCTTCTGTGACAATGCTGTGCTGCAGCAGGGCGTGGAAGTTCCGGTGTGGGGCACGGCGCGCGAGGGAGAAGTCGTCACGGTGGAAATCGAAAAACAAAAGGTCTCCACCACGGCTAAAGATGGAAAATGGATGGTTCGGCTTAAGAACCTCAAAGCCGGCGGTCCTTATGTCATGAAGATTTCGGGCGATAACGCCATCACGTTGAGTAATCTGCTGGTGGGTGAAGTCTGGCTTTGCAGCGGTCAATCGAACATGGATCGCAAACTAGGTGCGGCAGCGGGTGGGCCACCGATTCAAAACCACGAAGCGGAAGCAGCGGCGGCGCAATTTCCAGAAGTGAGATTTTTCAATGTCCCTTCGAGAAAAACCGATACGCTGCAAACCGAAGTTTCTGGCAATTGGCAACCTTGCAATCCCCAAACTGTTTTGGGACTATCGGCGGTCGGTTATTTTTTTGGATCGGAGCTGCATAAATCCATCAAGGTTCCAGTTGGATTAATCGTATCTGCTTGGGGCGGCACACCGGCGGAAGCGTGGACTCCCCATGAAGTGCTCGAAAAGGATTTCCCACAGACCCTTGAACGGCAGAGAAAAGCGATCGCAGATTCTGCTAAGAAGCCCAGCGAGCCGTTGACGGAACAGTCCGAAATGTCTGCTCAATCAAAAACCAACCAGGCAAACGCCAAGTCGCCGGGGAAACCGGTTTCAAAAAAACCGTGGCTTGAACGGAATCCCGCAGATGCGCCCCAGCGTCCTTCCTGTCTCTACAACGCCATGATTAACCCGCTGTTGCCTTACGCTCTGCGCGGGGTCATCTGGTATCAGGGGGAAGCCAATAGTCACAAGGCCAAAGAATACCTAACGCTTTTCCAGGCGATGATTGCCAGTTGGCGGAAGGTGTGGAATCAGGGCGAGTTTCCGTTCTTGTTTGTGCAAATCGCACCGTATCAAACGATGGTTCCAGAGATTCGTGAGGCGCAATTGCTGGCGTGGAAAACGACACCGAATACGGCTATGGTGGTCACGACAGATGTTGGCGATGCCAAGAACATCCACCCCGCCAACAAACGCCCGGTGGGCGAACGTCTTGCGCTGGCAGCGCGTGCCCTTGCCTACGGCGAAAAGCACGAATACTCCGGGCCGACCTATGAATCCATGACCGTGCAAGGCGCGCAAGCCGTGGTAACCTTCAGACATTGCGGCTCCGGCTTGCAGGCCAAAGAGGGCGAGCTTAGAGGATTTGCCATCGCCGGCGAGAATCTTCAATTCGTCCCGGCCAAAGCCGAAATCAAAGGCAACACCGTGACTGTTTCCAGTGATGCTGTCCCATCTCCGAAAGCCGTTCGCTACGGCTGGGCGAATGTTCCGGACATCAATCTTTTCAATCAAGAAGGCTTGCCTGCATCTCCCTTTAGAACCGACACTCAGTGATGAATCAATGAGCTAATAAAATCTGGCCTCAACCTGAATCAATATGAAAAAAATAAATGGTCCTTTAATGTTACTGACCGGCATTTTCTTGGGGGTGGTTCTCGGCGCGCAGGCTGGTGATGCACCCAAAAAGAACGTGGTGTTCATTGTCTGCGACGACTTGCCTGATTCGATCGACGGCATGGGCGGGCATCCGCAGGCTTACACGCCGAACATTGACCGGTTGTCCAGCATGGGCGTGCGTTTCCTCAACGCCCAATGCAATGGCCCGATGTGTGCGCCCAGTCGCCCGAGCTTTTTGTCCGGTTTGTATCCGCACACCACGGGTCTCTATTCCGGACAACCCAAGTTCCGCACCGTGCCCAAGCTGAAGGATGCGGAGCTGTTTCCCGAGTATTTTTCCAAGCGCGGCTACAAGAGTTATTCCGCCGGAAAAGTTTTCCACGATATTGATGCCGACAATCGGGTGTTCGGCGCTTCGTCGCCCGAAGGTCGTGATGGCGGATTTCTCGGCCCCATCGCCAGCTTCGGCCCTTATCCTTGGGATGGAAAAACCATGTTGTATGGCCGCCCGTCCAGAGATGTGCCCAACCCGAATTTACCCACTATTGTCGATAAGCCTTGGGCCCACGGTTTCGGGCGGTTATCTAGTATCTCCAAGGAGCCGGCCAGTTGGGTGTATTCGGATGCCGGACTGAAGGGCGACGATGGCAAGAACGGCGGCATTTTTAAATACAACAGCCCGACCGACCGGTCGCTTATGCCGGATGAGTTGATTGCTAACTGGGCGGTGGATCTCCTCAACGGTAAACCTACTTCCTCATATGATCGCCAACTAAAGACTAATCCGACTACTCCGATTGGAAAGGATCCGTTTCTACTCTGCGTCGGGTTTATCAAAACTCATGTTGCCCTCTACACGCCGGATGAATTTTACGACGCGGTGCTCAAGGCGCATCACATCACCGAAAATGACGTCGTCCTGCCTTGGGCTAGAGACGGCAAGGTTCTCTTCGGCGACCGCGACGATATTCCTGCCGATCTGCGAAATGATGGTAGCGCCGGACATCGTGCCTTTGTTGATATCATCGAACCGGCAGGTGAAGTTTATAAGGGTGGGCTTGTTAAATTGCTCAAGGACTATACTCTCGCCAGCTTGGCGGCGGTTAACGAGATTGACGCCCAGGTGGGCAAGATTCTTGATACGCTTGAAAAAAACGGTCAACTCAAGAATACTATCATCATCTTCACCTCCGACCAGGGTTTTAACTATGGGCAAAAGGAGCACTTTTTCAAATACTGCCTGTGGGAACCTACCGATCGCATCCCCTTTGTCGTCTATGATCCGTCACCCGAATTTGATGCCTCCCGCGGCATGACCTGCGCCACTCCAATCTCGCTGATTGATCTCTATCCCACCCTGCTTGACCTTTGCGGATTGGAACAAAAAGCCGGACTGGATGGATTTACCATCCGTCCAGTCCTGCGTGATCCAAAGGCCGGAAAATGGGCTGGACCTTTAGGCGCGTTGACGACGGTCGGTGGCAATGCCAAGAGTATTGAGCCCAAAGATCAGAGCCATTCACTGCGCACCGCGCGTTACCGCTATTCATTAGGTTTCAGAGGTGGCGAAGAATTATATGACCACGACAAGGATCCGCAGGAATGGACCAATCTCGCGACCCTTCCGGAATATCAAGGGATTAAGAAACCGCTGAAAGCCGAATTGCTTCGTCTTACCGGCCAGCAAACTGACAAACCCGCCCAGCCTTGAAATTACGATAACTAACCACACTGTGAAACACCTGCCGCTGGTTGCCTTGCTGCTGACACCGCTAAGCGGCATGACCGCTGAGGGCGCGCCGGCAGCCACGGGGAGTAAGCCGAACATCCTCTTCATCGCAGTGGATGATATGCGCCCAGAGTTGGGTTGTTATGGCAACACGATTGTGAAGACGCCGAACATTGACCGTCTCGCGGCGCAGGGTATGGTTTTTACCAAGGCTTATTGCCAGATGGCGGTGTGCTGGGCGACGCGCAGTTCGCTGCTCACTGGACGCCGTCCGGATGCGACACGGGTATGTGAAAATACACCTAATAATTCTCATTTCCGCGTTGCGCTGCCGGATGTGGTTACGCTGCCGCAGTATTTTAAGAACAACGGCTATTACTGCGCCTCGCTCAATAAAATCTATCACAGCGGTCTGGAGGACGGACGATCGTGGAGCGAGCCGGCTTGGTTTCCGAACGGTATGACGATTGACACCGACTTGGTTGATTGGAGTAAGCGCAACTTGAAAAGAGTCGCCCCGGGCGTGACAGAATATGTCCATGGCACGCTGCCTTGGGACAACGACAAACCCTATGAAGGCGAAGGGGCAAAGCCGCCGATTGGGCCGCCCTTCGAAGTCAGCTCCAAGGGCGATGACGAATTGCCCGATGGTTACACCGCCGTGGAAGCCCTGAAGCGGCTGCACGAATTGAAGGCAAAAAAACGGCCGTTCTTTCTGGCGGTTGGCTTCATCAAGCCGCACCTACCTTTCGTCGCGCCGAAGAAGTATTGGGATCTCTACGACCCCGAAAAAATTCCGATGCCGGCGATGGATCATTTGCCCGAAGGCGCGCCCAAGTTTGCCTACAATAATTTCGGCGAGTTGCGCGCCTATGCCAACGTGCCCAAAAAAGGCCCAATCCCGGCGGACATGGCGAAAACGTTGCGCCATGGTTACTACGCCAGCATCAGCTACACCGATGCACAAGTGGGCCGGCTGCTCGATGCGCTGGATCAGGAAGGGCTTGCCGACAACACGATTATTGTGTTCTGGGGCGACCATGGTTATCAGCTAGGGGATCACGGGATTTGGTGCAAGCATACCAACTTTGAACTAGCGACGCGTGCACCCTTGTTGATCAGCATTCCCGGGAAAAAAACCGCCGGTCAGAAATGTGATGCGCTGGTGGAGTTCGTGGATGTTTATCCCACGCTGGTGGACTTGTGCGGTCTGCCCCTCCCGCACGAACTCGAGGGCGTAAGTCTCAAGCCCGCGCTCGTAGATCCGAAAGCTTCCGTCAAACAAGTTGCCATCAGCCAATACCCGCGCGCCGGCGGCGAGACCGGTGGCCGATCGTTGATGGGTTACAGCATCCGGGACGAACGCTGGCGGCTGACGCTCTGGTGCGATCGCAACAATGCGGAGATTGTTGCCACTGAACTTTACGACGAGCAGAATGATCCGGCTGAGACGGTGAACCTGGCCACCAAGCCGGCGAACCAGGCCGTGGTCAAAGCCTTGTCCAAGTATCTTCCGCCGCCACCAACGGGTTCTGTAAAACCGCCCGTGGGCAAGCCGGATAAAAAGGAGTCCGCCTTGAAAATCTCCATCCGCTCAACGACAGTTAACTTGTGAAACACTTTATCCGGCCCCTGCTTTCCAGTTTACTGCTGGTGTCGTGTTGTTTGTTGCCGACGCTAGGTCTGCAGGCGGGAGGCATGGGTGTCTACACCAATGTTTCACTGACCGCAACCAACTCTTTGCCGACACGGCTGAAAGATTGGCTGAATCCACCGCCAGGATCTTTACCGCAAACAAATATGATCCAAGGCTTCCTTGATGTTTCCCGCTATCCCTATTATGCGGACAAAACGGGTGTGACCAATGCCCGGCCGGCGATTCAGAATGCAATTGATGATGCGTATGATGCGAACCTTGTCGTCTTCCTCCCCTCGGGCACCTATTTGTGCGAAGGCGGTCTGTCATTAATTCAAACTAATCCGCCTCTATTTGCCAGCGGCCGTAAGTTTGTGAACAAGCTGGTCGGCTCGACCCTGGGAGCGCGACCGGTGCTAAAACTCAAAGACGGGGCCGTGGTTACCAATAATCTTATTACAGGTTCCGCGGCGGCAGATTACCCCATTTTCCTTTATTTCGCCTGGCAAGGTGTAGTGACCAGCCTCACGGAAGATCCCAGTCGGCATTATTGCGGGACTTTGCGCGGGATCAATATTGATATGGGCAATAATCCCAATGTGTCCGCTGTGCGGAATCATGGAGCGCAGCTTTGTGCCATTGAAGACGTGGACATTTATGGCACCGCTTTCGCCTACGGTCTTGACGGCATACCGGGTGGAGGTGGGAGTTGCAGCAATGTGAAAATAACCGGTGGCAAAGTCGGGGTTAAGTTGCAATATCGGCCCATACCACTGCTGACGGGTTTGCAACTGTATGGCCAAAGCCAATACGGGATTTGGGCGAAGGGAGCTCCCCAACTGGCGGTCGTCGGGTTCAATATTGTCGGTCCCACCAATCCCACGCCTGGATACATAGCGGTTTACGGCTTCGCTGCCCTCGCTCTGGTGGATGGCACGATTCAAGTGACGAATCAGGCCAGCGGTCAAGGAATCGTCTGCCCTTCCGGCAGCGATGTGTATTTGCAGAACGTCTATGTCAAGGCGGATACCTGCATCAGCGGTGGTGGTGCGACAACCATTTTTGGAAGTGAGACGAACTGGACTCAATTATCCGAGTATGCCGTTCGCGCCGGCAGTAATAACGGGCAGATGGTAGTGAGGGGCACTGACTATGGCGCGAGCACCAATGCCACGGTGGCCACGGTAATAACCAATGGTATCACTCCCCCAACGAATCTGGTATCGCAACATCTTTGGACAACCAGTTTTCCATCCTGGCAAGATGTGGGAATTATCAACATCACCAACTACGGTGCGGTTGCGGATAATCCGACGACCAACAACGCCCCGTATATTCAAGCCGCGCTCAATGCCGCTGGCGGCACGAACACCGTGTTCATCCCGCGCGGTCACTTCTTTGTCGGCGGGCAGATCAATGTGCCAGCGGGCAGCAAATTGATTGGCGCGAGCGAAGCGATTTCTGTGCTCCAAGCGATGACCAACTGGATTCCGACCACCAACACATCCATTTTGAGCACGGCGGATAATCCGACCAACGGCGTGACTCTGGCGCATTTTGCCGTCGTGGGCAACGAACCGGGGGTGGCGGGTAATACTTATCTCGGCAGCTATCCCAATATGACTTCGCAGAGCAACGTGACCTTTGTCACCGTCCAGACGGGCAACACGATCTGGCGTGATCTCCAGATGGACGAAAAACCAGCTTCAGGCTCGGGCGTGTGTTACAGTAGTCAGAGTCGGACCGCTTTTAAGGGCAACGCGGGCGGCAAGGTGTATAATCTCGCCATGGATGGTGGTAGTGCGGCGGGCGCTTATGCTGCGGGGCAGCCGCCAAATACATACCACCTGATCAATGTGCAAAACATCACCAACACTCTGTGCTTTTACCAGCCGGATCCCGAACACTTGGATGAAAGCGCAAAAGTGGCCATCTACAATGCCGGTGCTGTTTCGCTCTTTGGGTTTAAATACGAAGCTGCTGGATCTGATTTCAGGCAACAACTTTTGTCGGCTTCCAATGTGATGGATCTCCGGGTGATGGGAGGATACGGAAACTACAATCAGGCCACGAATGCGCTCATCGCGCTATCGCAATGCACGCATGTCCGGATCGCTGTTGTTTCCCGCAATGGTGGCACAAATGATACCGCCGGACTTTTGTGGTTTACCGGGCAGGGGAACACCCTGACCGACCAACGGGACATCGCGCTTTACAGCTATGATTTACTGCCGACGGACTTGGTTCTTGGAACGCCAACAATCATCGGCGGTGTGCTGCGATTAAACTTCAGTGGTCCGGCGGCGCAGTCTTTTAAAGTTGTTGGCACCAACCAACTCACGGCTCCGGTGTCGAACTGGCCGGTGCTGAAGACCGGCATCTTCGGTGTTGGCGGCCCGCTGAATACAAATTTCACCGACCCGAGCCTCATTGTAACAAATCAACAACGCTTCTTTCGCATCGTCTCGCCTTAATCGAAAGGACTAACTTAAAATGAAAACATCCCTGCCCATCCGACTCTTGCTTTTAAGCGCGTTCACCGCAACTCGCCTGCTTGCCCAGTCAACCAATCCAACTGCCGCCAGCAATGTGGCGATAACTCCGGAGTCCACCACGGTGACCCCCACGAAAATCGCTGGTGCGGAAGCCATGGTCTTCAAGAAAGTTGGGGATATTGAGCTGAGTCTTTTCGTTGTAAAACCCAAGGGCTGGTCAGCATCAGACAAGCGTCCCTGTCTGGTCTCTTTCTTTGGTGGCGGTTGGAATGGTGGCACTCCGGAGCGTAGCATCGGTTACGCCAAGTGGGCGGCCGCCAGGGGAATGGTGGGGGTAGCTCCCGATTACCGGACCAAAAACCGGTTTAACACTCCGCCGGAGAACTGTGTGGCGGACGGCCGCGCGGCGGTGCGCTGGCTGCAGGATCATGCGGCCGAACTTGGCATTGATTCCGCCAAGATGATTTCCCTCGGCGCTTCCGCTGGCGGGCATGTGGCCGCGTGGGCTGCGATCAGCGATCCAGTTTCTCCCGCGACCGCGACCGATCCGGTTCCCAATCCGCCGCCCGTCGCCCTTATTCTGCTGTGGCCGGTGACCGACACAACCATTACGGGTTTTGGCAGGGGAAAACCCTTTGGTGGTGATGCGGCGCGGGCGGCGGCGCTTTCCGTCACGGATCGAATGCCGGCCAAGATGCCGCCGACGATTGTGTTTCATGGCACCAAGGACGCGTTGGTGGATTACAGTAATTCCGTCGCCTTCGTAGAAAAAATGCAGGCCAATGGAAACCAATGTTCTTTGACCACCTTTCCCGACGCGCCGCACAGCCTGACCAATCCCACTCCGGATGGCAAAGGCGCTGAGCGGCGAAAACAGGTTGACCAGGAAATAGAGAAGTTCCTCGTTGATCTAGGATTGGTGAAAGCGTCTGTTTCGAAATAATCATCTCGCCGCTCCGGCCAAATTAACTTGGCCGAAAATCTCAACGCGTAATGAAAAGGGTCGCAAATAAAACCGAAACAAATTGCCTTAAGAACTAGCCATGAAATCTGCCCTCGTCCTCACCGCTCTGCTGCTGGCTCCGCTGCCCGCGCTGCACGCCGCCGACAAACCGGCGGCTAAACCCAACATCGTTCTCATCCTCGCTGACGATCTCGGCTACGGCGATGTGGGCTGCTATGGTTCGATTGGTTTGAAGACGCCGAACATGGACCGGCTGGCGCAAGCCGGTTTACGCTTCACCGACGCCCATTCCACTTCGGCGACCTGCACGCCGGCGCGTTACTCGTTGTTGACCGGCGAATATGCGTGGCGACAGAAGGGAACGGGCATTCTGCCGGGCGACGCGGCGCTCATCATCAAGTCGGGGCGGACGACGCTGCCATCCGTTTTGCAAAAGGCTGGTTACCGCACGGGCGTCGTGGGCAAATGGCATCTCGGTCTTGGCAACGGGGACATCAATTGGAATGGCGAGATCAAGCCCGGCCCTCAGGAAGTTGGCTTCGACGACGAATTTATCATGGCGGCGACCGGCGATCGCGTGCCGTGTGTCTTCGTGGAGAATCGCCATATCGTCGGTCTCGATCCGAATGATCCGATCCGTGTGAACTATAAAACAAATTTCCCCGGCGAGCCCACGGGCAGGGCGAATCCCGAGTTGCTCAAGATGCGTCCCAGTCACGGCCACAACCAATCCATCGTCAACGGCATCCCACGCATCGGCTACATGACCGGCGGCAAGGCGGCGTTGTGGAAGGATGAGGATTTGAGCGACACGTTTCTCGGCAAGGCGGTCGCTTTCATCGAGAGGAACCGTAGCCAGCCGTTTTTTCTCTACTACGCCACGCACGAGCCGCATGTTCCACGCGTGCCGAATCCGCGCTTCGTCGGCAAGTCCGGCCTCGGCCCGCGCGGCGATGCGATTCTGCAACTCGATGCCTCGGTGGGAACGATTCTCGAAACGCTTGACCGACTAAAGTTAACGGAGAACACGCTAATCATTTTTTCCAGCGACAACGGCCCGGTTCTCGATGACGGCTACCAGGATCAGGCGCGCGAGTTGAACGGCGACCATCGTCCCGCCGGCCCGCTGCGCGGCACGAAATACACGGTCTTCGAGGGCGGCACGCGCGTGCCATTCATCGTGACCTGGCCGGCGCGGGTGAAGCCCGGCGTGTCCGATGCGCTCGTGAGCCAGGTGGATTTGCTGGCGAGCCTGGCGTCGTTGACCGGACAGAAATTTGACGCGAGCACGGCGCCCGACACCCGGAATTATCTTTCGGCTTTCCTCGGTGAATCAACGACAGCCCGGCAGGATTTGGCGGAGCAGGGTGGACCGCTGGCCGTGCGCGATGGTGCGTGGAAATTCATCCCGACCAACAAGGGTCCGCGACTGAGCGAGGGAGCCGAGGCGGAAGTCGGCAACGCCCCCAAGCCGCAGTTGTTCGATCTCGCCAACGATTTGGGCGAGACCAAAAATCTCGCTGACACGCAGCCTGAACGCGTCAAGAAAATGGCCGCGCAACTTGAATCGACCCGCAACGCAGCTTCGCCAAAAGATTAATTTATGACTTCGAAAGTAAATCAATTCGTCCTCACCCGCGCAGCGTCAATCAACTGCTGGCGGCGTCCCTCTGTCCATGGAGGAATTATAATATCGAAATTTCTCCTTTGGGGATTCATTAGTTTATTAGGTGCTGGCATTGCGTCGGCTCAAACTCCCGAGCCGGGGGTGGTGCTTACCAAAGACTCCAAAAGTGTTCAGGGGACTCCGCACGAGTTTTCAACGGCGGGGTTTTTCCAGATTGCCGACGGCGGACGCGAGGTCTTCAATTTCAATGTCGGCTGGCGGTTTCACAAGGGACCAACCAAAGATGCCGAGGCGGTTGGCTTCGACGACTCGGCTTGGGAGGTCGTCAACACCCCGCACGGGCTGGAAATCTTGCCGGATGCTGCCAGTGGTTCCATCAACTATCAGGGCGAAGCCTGGTATCGAAAGCATTTTGTGGTTCCGGAGTCTATGGCCGGCCGGCGGGTGTTTCTCCATTTTGAAGCCGTCATGGGTAAGAGCAAAGTTTGGGTTAATGGCAAGTTGGTGAAGGAGCACTTCGGAGGTTACTTGCCCATCGTCATTGATGTGACCGTTGTGGTAACGGTCGGGAAACAAAACATTGTCGCTGTGCTGACCGACAACAGCAACGACTCGACCTATCCACCCGGCAAGCCGCAAGAAGCGATGGATTTTTGCTATTTCGGTGGCATCTACCGCGATGTTTGGCTCTACAGCACGGCACCGGTTTCGATCACGGATCCAACCTTTTCTGGCACCGTGGCCGGCGGCGGCGTGTTTGTGCACTACGAGAATCTGACAAAGGATCACGCCGACGTGGTCGTTTCAACGGAAGTGGCCAATCGATCTAATAGCCGGCAGACGCTGGAAGTGGTTTCCACACTCTACGATGCGGCAGGAAATTCTGTCGGCGAATCGGTTGCTCCGATAGAAATCGAAGCCGGAAAATCTTCCTCCGTTACCCAAACGATTCCGGTGAATAAACCCCATCTGTGGCATCCAAACGATCCGTATCTTCACCGAACCGGTTGGCGAAAAACTAATTGGGGCCAATCGTCATCAGGAATTTGCCTATATCGGCAATGCGGTTCCGAATTCGCTGCATTGGCGCGATGTCAAAAAATTGCGCGATGCCGGTATGCGGATTATCCGCTCGTCGCACTATCCGCAGGATCCCGCGTTCATGGATGCCTGCGATGAGTTGGGCATGTTCGTCATCGTCGCCACGCCGGGCTGGCAGTTTTGGAACAATGATCCGGTCTTTGGCGAGCGTGTCTATACCGACATCCGCAATATGGTGCGGCGCGACCGCAACCATCCCTCGGTCATCCTATGGGAACCGATCTTGAACGAGACGCACTATCCCGACAATTTCGCAGCCGCCGCGTATGGCATTGTTCACGAGGAATATCCGTTTCAAGGCTGCTACACCGCCTGCGATCAACGCGCCAAGGGACAAGAGTATTTCGATGTGATTTATGACCATGATATCAATCCCAACCTCAACAAGTCCGTATTCGTTCGCGAATGGGGCGACTATGTGGACGATTGGTCCGCGCACAATTCACCCAGCCGGGCGCGGCGCTCGTGGGGTGAGGAGCCGCAGTTGGTTCAGGCCGGGCATTATGAAAAATCCTCTCCCACTTTGAGCCTGGAAAAAATCTATGCCATGTCGCCGCAGATGGTGGGCGGCTGCCTGTGGGCTGCGTTCGAATGCAATCGCGGCTATCATCCCGACCCGTTCTATGGCGGAATCATGGACGCCTTCCGCCAGCCGAAATATTCCTACTACCTGTTCCAGAGCCAGCGCAATCCATCACTGAATGTGCCGCAGATTGAGAACGGGCCGATGATTTACATCGCCAACGAACTGACGCCGTTTTCCAGCGGTGATGTCCGCATCTTCAGCAATTGCGAAGAAGTCCGGCTGTTGGTGTTCGGCCAGGAATTCGGAACGCAAAAGGTGGCCAGCCTCGGTGCTCGCATGCCGTCGCCGGCGATTACGTTCACGAACGTGTTTCAATTCAAAGATCTCAAGAAGCTGTCAGGCGCGAAGCAATGGGATGAAGAGAAAATTGTGGCCGAAGGCTTGATTGGCGGCAAAGTGGTGGCCACGACTACGCGCCGGCCGGCGCTGCGGAAACATCATCTCGAACTGTCGGTTGATTTCGACGGCACGCCGCTCATGGCCGACGGTTCCGATATTGTCACGGTGGTCGCTTCGCTGGTGGATGAACGCGGCAACGTGAAGCGGCTGGGTGAAGAGCTGGTTGTTTTTGAAGTGGAGGGCGAAGGTCGCCTGATCGGCTCCGCCGCCAACGGAGCGAACCCGCGACCGCTTGAGTGGGGCACGGCACCGTGCCTGATCCAGTCAACCACGCAGCCGGGCAAGATAACAGTTCGCGCGCATGTGTTGTTCGAGGGCATCACCACGCCGATTGGCGGGAAAGTCACCTTCGAAAGCCTGCCTACGGCGAAGCCCTTGCTATTTAGCGAAACCGCATCGTCGGTCCAGTCCGGCGGAGAAAAGACAGCGGCTTCCACTTCCAACGAGGTATTTGATTTGAGGCAAAAACTGAAAGCCGCCGAGGCCAAAATCAATGCTCTGAATCTCAAGAATGTCGAGAAGCAACAAACAAGCCCGCAAGAGACTGTATTCACCGCTGGTTTGCTTGCTTCGTCCGGGAACCAGCGCGTTTGCAATGGCTTGTTTCACAGGGAATCAATCACCTGGAGGGGTGTTTTTGTCAAAACAGTGGAAATGAAAAATACGCCGAATGGGGGATAGCCACGGGGTGGCTTTGCGCTTAAATTTAGCAGCATGAACCCGCTGTAATTGCCAGACGCAAACGTTCCAGAGTTTCCAGCGGATAAGAAATGCAACCAAGTCAGTGCAACCAAATAGACCTGCTCAAAATCGTATGAAAATCCTCAACCCGTTTCCGAATGATATCACCCGGCGAGTTTTGTCCCGCCACGGTCTGGCGTTGCTGGCCGCTGGCCTGATGATCGCGCCAACGGCGCACGCCGCCAACTTGCAGTGGACCACCACCGCTGGCCCCATCACCGATGGCGCGGGCACTTGGAACCAAGGCTCCGCTTCCTCGGCTGGGGCTTGGTATGACGGCACCAGCTACAACGTCATCATGAACTCTGGCGACAATGTGAAATTTGGCGGCGGCACCGCGGGTGCCAACGGAGCGATCGCTGTCCCAGGGTCTGTCAATCCCGGGAACATGACCTTTACCGCCGCTAACGGTGGTAACATGAATACTTTCAGTGGTGTTGGTCCCATCATTATGAACGGAGGCACCATGACGAATTTGGCAGGCAAGAACCAACAAATTGCCGTTCCGACGAGTGGCTCTTTCACTGTGGTTGGGGCCCAAGGGGTCACTTTGACGGCCAATGGAACCCAGACGGGTGCGGACAAGGTTACGGTCAATGCTAGTTCAAAGTTTGGACTAGGTCTCAACACTGGCGCAGGTAACGTGGGAACGGCGGTTATTACCAACAATGGAACTTTAACTTGGAATTACAGCGGCGGCTTTGCCAAAGGCGCGAGCAATGCCGTTTATGGCTCAGGCAGTGTGGTATTTCAATTGCCCAATTCGCAAATTCTGACGGTGTATTCTAATCTCACTCACACCGGCACCACTACATTCCAGGAAAATGGAAGCGGTGGCGGAACCATGACATTGGCCATGGGTGGCGTCAATGTCTTGTCGGCCTCGAGCGATTTTGTCATGACCAACAACGCTAACCCAACCACCGCCATCAACCAGTTGAATTTGGTGGGTTTTGATCAGGCGATTGGTTCCCTCTCGGCGATTAGTCCGGCAACGACCGCCAATTGCATTATCACCAACAGCAGCCTCACAAGCACCAACACGCTGACCATTGCGGGTGCGGGCAAGAGCACAACCTACAGTGGTCTTTTGGCGGGGCCGCTCAATCTGACGATGAATGGTAACGGCAGCACGCTGACATTCAGTGGTGCGAACACCTACTTGGGCAATACCATCATCAGCGCGGGCACTCTCGTGGGTGTAGTCGGTGGTTCAAGTGCCAACAGCCCCGTGACCATTGCGGCCACGTCTGCCAAAATCGCCGCCTTGGGCGTTTCCGTCACGGACATTACCAAGCAGTGGGCTTGTCCGAGCCTGACGAATGATAACACAGCCGGCGTCAGTTCCGGTTTGGTGTTCAATTTTGGAGCCTTGACCCCCAGCACCTCGCTGGCTCCGCTGAATGTGCTCGGCAGCGTGACCGCCACCACGCCCATTGGCATTACGATCAACGGAAGCAGCCTGCCGGTGAGCAGCGGCAACGGATATCCGTTGTTGACCTGGGGATCCGGTTCAGCCCCCGCCGTGTCCCTGAGTTCGGTGCGTTATGCCGCCAATCTGCATACCAATGGCAACACAATCTATTTGCAAGTCACCGGCTCCAGTTATCAATTCTATAACCTGACCTGGACAACCACTGGCGGTGGCCTCACGGACGGCGCGGGCACATGGAATCAAGATTCTGCTTCGGCGACCGCAGGCGGCGGGGCTTGGTATAACGGTGCCAGCTATGGTATTACCATGAGCGCTGGCGACAACGTCTTGTTTGGTGGCGGCACGGCGGGAACCAATGGCATAATCACTGTTGCTGTGACCGGCGTCAGTCCCGGGAACATCATTCTTACCAACGCTAACGGTGGTAACCCATATACTTTCACGGGTGGCGCCATCACGATGAACGGGGGCACCATTTCGAATTTGACGGCCCTCGGTTATAATATTGGGGTTCCGGTGAATGGTTCTTTCACGGTGGCTCAAACACCACTCAACGGGACCGTCGCGTTGCAAGCCAATGGAACGCAGACGAGCGCGAACACCATCACCAACAATGGCGGGATAGCTTTGTCTCAAAATACCAGTGCCGGGAGTATGGGATCAGCGGTCATCGTCAACAACGGAACATTGTCCTTTGGTTTTGGCACCACCCGGAGTGTGAGCAATGCCATTTCCGGCGCGGGCAAGGTGTCATTTGGTTCGCGAGCCGGCACGACCATCACGGTGTATTCCAATCTAACGCATAGCGGCACCACGACATTCAACGAGGTTGGCACCACCTTTGCCGGAACCGCTACTTTGGTTCTAGGTGGCGCCAATGTTTTGTCAGCGTCAAGCGATTTTGTGATCACGAACAATTTGGCGCCGACGACCATTGTTACAAACTTACTGGATCTGGCGGGCAATGGTCAGACGATAAGTTCCCTCGCGGCCACTGGCAACGCGACGACGGACAATTGCGTCATCACCAACAGCGGTGCCGCGGCCACGCTGACGCTGGCGGGTGCCGGCAGGACGACGGCTTACAACGGCAGGCTGGTCGGTCCGCTGAATCTGACGCTGAATGGCAGCGGCAGCAAGTTACTGTTAAATGGCACGACGGATTCCGGCGGCGTGGTGACAGTGACGAACGCGACCTTGGGTGGGAGCGGCACGATTGGCGGCGCGACGACAATCCAATCCAATGGCACGATTGCTCCCGGAAGCGGCTCTGTGGGCGCCCTCACGGTGAACAATAACCTCACGCTGAATGCGGGTGCCGGTGCGTTGTTCCGACTGAACACGACCAATACTCCCGCCACCAACGATTCCCTGATTGTGACCGGCACGCAGAGCATCACAACCAGCACGCTGACCGTTACCAACCTTGGCCCGGCGTTGGTCGTGGGGGACAGTTTCAAGCTCCTGAACCAGACAACGAGCGGGTTTGCCACGGTCAATCTCCCGGCGGGTTACACTTGGACGAACAGGCTCGCCATTGACGGATCGATTCAAGTGCTGACCGTCGTATCCACCACGCCGACGCCGACCAACATCACTGCCGCCATCACCGGGAATCAGTTGGTGTTGAACTGGCCGGCTGGGCAGGGTTGGTTGCTCCAATCCAATTCCGTCAACTTGGCGGACACCAATTCGTGGTTCACCGTGACACCCACGCCGACGCCGCCGGTCACAAACAACATTGATCCGGCAAAAACGGCGGTATTCTATCGCTTGAAGTATTGAGCATGGATTGGATGAGGCGGGTGGCTGGGATGGCCACCACCTTGCAAAAAACAGAACCGAATTAACGAAAAGATATTTTATGAAAAGAAACCATTCTATGTTCCAGACCACGCCGCGCATTGCCCGGCAGTTTGCCGGATTCACGTTGATTGAACTGCTCGTCGTCATCGCCATCATCGCCATCCTGGCGGCGATGCTGCTACCGGCGCTGGCTGCGGCCAAGAAAAGGGCCCAAGCAATTTCTTGTGTCAGTAGCCTTAAGCAGGTTGCCTTGGCGGTGCAGATGTATGGTGATGACAATTCGGGAATTCTTATCCCGGTGCAATCGGCGCCAACCGCCAATCAAACTTCACAACCCTGGTGGGTGGCATTGACGCCTTATGTCACTAAGAGTGCGACCAATGCTAGCGCAGTTACCTCAAGAACCGTGCTTTGGGGGTGTCCGACCTTCAATGCTTATCCGACAAATACTATAATTTCATTGGGGATAGTGACTAGCATTGGTTGGGATAGCGGCTATGGCTTGACCAGCTATCCGATCAGTAATGCCAATGGGACTCCTGATTTTAATAACGACGCTAACAATAATGCCAATAATGCCGGTTACACGCCCATTAAACTTGATAATATTACCTACAAAAGCAGTCGCATAGCGGGTGGTGATTGCAACTCATATAAAATGCAGGGCACGCTCGCCAACCTAAGTTTGTTGAGTTCGACGCAGGAGAGTGTTACTCGCCATGGTAAAAGTGCCAATTATTTCTTTTTTGATTATCATGTGCAATCATTGAAATATTCTCAAGCGACGAATTCTTACTTTAGTCCCATGACAACGGATTTTTAATCTGAAACGGGGGGACGGATTTGCAGGTTCAGACCAATATCTGATGCGCAGGCCTGATGGGGAAATATATTTTTGGGCATTGACTGGCCTGATGCGAGTTATAAAACTACTAGGTTTAAAAAGTGTTTATTAAGGATTATCGCGAGGTCGCGACATCCATTCCTATTATTTTTATGAAGCTATCCACATCCAAAACCAGGATGTCCCCCTCAACTCAACTCCGGAAAATAGTTTTCGGAGGTTCCCGCGGGGCACCAGCCATGCTTCAAACCCTCGGCGTGATCCTGACATTGTGCTTGGGTGTGCCGGTGGCGTGCGCGGGCGGCATGGAGATCAATGTAAATGCGCCGCTGGCGAAATTTCCACCGGGACTCATCGATAAGGCGTCCCAGCAGCCCTATGAAAAAGGTTTCATTGATGTGACCAAACCGCCCTACGGAGCGGTTGGCGATGGGGTGACCGACGACAGTGATGCCATCCAGAAAGTGGTGGATGATGCTTACCGCTTGAATCTAGTGGCATTTTTCCCCGCCGGTAAAACCTTTCTCCTCAGCCGGCAATTGAAATGCATAACCACCAAAAAGGGTTCGCGGAAATTCGCCTATGAATTGGTCGGCTCCACCGAGGGGCCGACACCTATTCTCAAACTTAAAGACGGCGCCGCGGTGGAGAAAAATATATTCATTCTTTTCCAACTCTTGCTGAATGGCAGAGATGCATCGGCGAGCCTCTATGGGAGCACTATTCGTGGCATCCACATTGACATGGGCCGCAACCCCGGGGTGAGCGCCCTGTCGATGTCGGGGGCGCAATACTGCACCATTGAAGATGTATTGATTGACGGTGCTGTTTTCGAGGCGGGCGTTTGCAGCCTGCCGGGATCCGGGGGTGGCGTGGTGAATCTCACCGTCCGCGGTGGTAAGGTTGGAGTTCGTCAGGATCAGTATCGGCCCAATCCCACCTTGGTCGGAGTGACCCTCGAAAGTCAAAGTCTGTATGCGGTTCAGGTCGAGAATACCCGGGGGCCGGTCATTCTGAACGGGTTCAAGGTGGTTGCACCCGTCAAACCAGACGATAGTTACCGCGCCTTCGCTCTCAATCCTTCTGGGAAGGAGAGTCGTGAAAAAGGAAGTGCCAGCCTTTGTCTGGTGGATGGCACCATTGAGATTCCCGGGAAACACGGCGTGGCCATTGCTAACCGGGGTCGGGATCTGTCGCTTAACAATGTTTTCGTTAAGGCCGCCACGGTGGTCGATAATGGCGGATCGGAAAAGGTGTCGGGGGGCACGAACCATTGGGTGCGAGTTCCGTTGTATGCCTTCACTTCGCCAGAATCGGGCAGCTCGATTTCGGTGGGAGGTGTCAGTAATCCGGTTTTCCCACTGCCTATTCAAGTGGCGGCTCCCGGATCGGAGAGTATTCCGGTTCACGGTTGGAGCAACATGCCCAGTTGGGAAGACGAACAACTGGTGGATGTGGTGAAGGATTTCGGGGCGACGCCGGAAAATATCAACGCCAAGGACGATGACGGTCCCGCCATTCAGAAGGCCATTGATACCGTGACGACCCCCGGCAACGCGCATTATGGGAAGACGGTGTTTTTGCCCCGGGGTCATTATCATATTGGACAACCGCTCAACCTGCGCAGCGGTTTGAAACTGGTCGGGGCCGGTCGGTTCATTTCTGTCATCCAACCCCTGACGGAATGGAAAAACGCCGTGGGTCCGGTGGTGCAAAGTGAGGATGTGCCGGAGGGTAGCCTGACACTGAGTGACTTTGCCGTGTTGGGATATTCGCATACTATGCTCTTGCATTTGCAGACGCCAAATATAGTCATGCGGGATGTGGCCACGGAGTTGAATTTGGAATCCAGAAATTCAAATTCTACCACTAATATGTTGAATCCCGCAGAGGTTCCGTATCTCTTATTCAGCGGCCACGCCGGTGGAAAGATATACAATGTCTGCACCGACCACCTTCCCGGAAGAGAGGGCAATTTAAGTCAGCATGTGCGACCTTCAAGGTATAACTTACTTCAAGTGAAAGAAAATATCGTGCCCATTACTTTCTACCAACTCAGCATTGAGCACCAGAGCGTTCTTCCCCAGGTTCTCTTCGACCACGCGCGGGACGTTACGGTGGTCGGTTTTAAGTATGAGCCACCCGGTGAACTGCTCGACATTGTCGGGGGCGAACACTTTCGCATCTTCGGCGGATCGGGTAATTATGATCTTCAGAACCCCAATGCCCGGGCCATCATTGTGGTGGAAAATGCCCGGGATCTTCTATTTCAGAGTATGAATCGGAAGGGCGCCCTGATGGCGCATTCGGCAGCGAAGGGCGGTAAAAAATATTGGCTGGTGAACGGAGATTGCAAACTCTCTGGCGATGTGCCAATCCTGCTGTATCGGGACGGTTACGCCCCCATGAAAAACTGATGAAACGCTGTTTCCATACCACGTTTTCAAGATTGCTGCTGGGCGCGTTGTTTTTATTGCCGGCGATGCGATTGCAGGCGGGGGGCATGGTTATCTACACCAATGTCAATCTGACGGGAGGCGCGATGCCTACCCGGCTGAAACCTTTGCCGGCCAGCCAGACCCGGATCACCGAAGGCATGCTTGATGTCACCAAAGCTCCCTATTACGCGGACAATACGGGAGTAACCAATGCCCAACCGGCGATTCAGAATGCGATTGACGATGCGTATGATGCGAATCTCGTCGTTTTTTTCCCCTCGGGCACCTATTTGTGCTCTAGCAACTTTTCGTTGATTCAAGCGCCTGGAGGCGGGGCCAACAGCCAGCGCAAGTTCGTTAATAAGCTGGTCGGCTCGACCACGGGATCGCGACCGGTGCTCAAACTCAAGGACGGAGCCGTCGTTACCAATAATTTTAATGCAGCCGCCGATTACCCCATTTTCCTCTATTTCACCTATGCCGGGATTGATAACACTGGCACTTATGGGGAGGATCCCAGCCGGCATTATTGCGCGGAATTGCGCGGCATCAATATTGACATGGGCAATAACCCGGGAGTGTCCGCCGTGAGGATGACAGGTGCGCAGTATTGTGTCATCGAAGACGTGGACATTTATGGCGCCAATTTCGCCTATGGGCTTGACGGCATTCCAGGGGGGGGGCGGGAGTTGCAGTAACGTGAAAATCACCGGCGGCCAAGTTGGGGTTAATGTGCAATGGCGGCCGGTGCCGCTGATCACGGGTCTGCAACTGTATGGTCAAAGCAAATACGGTATTTGGGCGCGGGCCGCTCCCGAGCTGACGGTCGTCGGCTTCAATATTGTGGGCCCGGCCACTAATACGCCAGGATATGTCGCGGTTTACAGCACCATTGACCTGACGATGGCCGATGGCACGATTCAAGTGACAAATCAGACCAGCGGCAAGGGTATCTCCACTACTGGAAATGACATGTATTTGCAAAACGTCTATATCCAAGCCGACACCTGCATCAACGGCGCTGGTGCGACAACCATCACTGGAAGCGAGACTAGCTGGAGCCAGATATCAGAGTATGAATACCGTGGCACGACCTCGCAGTTAATGGTGAATGGCACTAACATGAGTGGCATTGTCACGTTGTCCACGGTTACCAATGTCATCGCGCCCCCAACGAATCTGATATCGCAACATCTTTGGACGACTAACTTTCCGTCCTGGGAAGATGCGGGGCGAATCAATATCATCAATTATGGCGCATTTGCGGATAATCCAAAAACTAACAATGCCCCGTATATTCAGGCGGCGCTCAATGCTGCCGGAGGGACGAACACCGTGTTCATCCCGCGCGGCATCTTCTATGTCGGCGGGCAGATCGATGTGCCGGCGGGCGGTAAAATCATTGGCGCGAGCGAAGCGATTTCTGTGCTGCAAGCGATGACCAACTGGGTTCCCACCACCAACACATCCATCTTGAGCACGGCGGATAATCTCACCAACGGCGTGACTCTGGCCCACTTTGCCATCGTGGGCAACGAGCCGGCGGCAGCGGGCAGCGGCTATCCCAATATGACTTCGCAGAGTAAGGTGACCTTTGTCACCGTCCAGACGGGCAACACGATCTGGCGGGATATTCAGATCGAGCAGAAATCCGGTTCAGGCTCTGGCTTATATCGGAGTAGTCAGAGTCGAATCGCCTTTAAGGGCAACGCAGGAGGCAAAGCTTACAATCTGACCATGGATAATGGTGAGGGCGGCACTTATGCTGCGGGACAACCGCCGGCTACCTACCACATGGTCAGTGTGCAAAATACCACCAATTCCCTCGCCTTTTACGAACCCGACACGGAACACATGGATGACAGCGCCAAGTTTGCCATCAACAATGCCAGCGCTGTTTCACTTTTTGCTTATAAATACGAGAGCAGCTCAACCGGTTTTGTCCAACCACTCTTGACGGCCACTAATGTAACGAATCTTCGGGTTCTGGGAGGAGACGGTGCCCACAACCAGTCATCGAATGGCATTATTATGCTTTCGCAATGCGCTCATACCCGGATTGCCATTCTTTCCCGAACTGTTGGCCCGGGCGAAATCGCCGGGTTGTTTTGGCTTTCTGGTCTGGGGAGCACTTTGACCGATCAACTGGACATCTCGCTGTTCAGCTACGATCAGCCTACCAATCAGCAACCTGCTAACTTTACTAACTTGCAGTGGGACACGACAATCGCCGCTGATTCCACGATTACTGACGGAGCCGGAAACTGGACGGTTGGCGGCGGCAATTGGAACATGGGCACAAACAGTGCTGGCGTCAATTACAGTAACAACGCCAATGTGTATATTGGTGGCGGCACGGCGGGGTCTGCGGGCGTGATCACCGTTGACGCGGGTGGTGTCAGTCCCGGGAACATGACATTCACCAACGCTAACGGTGGTGCCAAATATACTTTCACGGGAGGTGCCATCACGATGAATGGTGGCAGCATTTCGAATTTGAGCGGCACAGGCCAGTCCATCAGTGTGGCGGTGAACGGGTCTTTCACGGTGGCCCAAACAATAGGCAACGGATCCCTCCAATTACAAGCCAACGGAACCCAGACGAGCGCGAATACCATCACCAATAATAGCGGGTTGGTTTTAGGGAACAATACCGGTGCCGGGAGTGTGGGATCAGCGGTCATTGTCAACAACGGGACTTTGACTTACAGCGTAACCACCCGGAGTATGAGCAATGCCATCTCCGGTTCTGGCAACCTGACGCTTGCTCCTAGGGCCACCCAGACGCTCACGGTGTTATCCAATCTAACCCATGCCGGCATTACCACATTCAGTGAGATTGGCACCACCGCCGGAACCACCACGTTGACGATGGGCGGCGCCAATGTTTTGTCAGCCTCGAGCGATTTAGTGATCACTAACAATCTGGCGCCAACCACCATTGTCACGAACTTGCTGGATATGGCGGGCAGTAGTCAGACGATAAGTTCCCTCTCGGCCACCGGCAACACGACGGCGAACAATTGCATCATCACCAATAGCAGCGGCTCGGTCACGCTGACGCTGGGAGGCCCAGGCAAGGCTACCACATACAATGGTCTGCTGTCTGGCTCGCTCAATCTGACATTGAATGGCAGCGGCAGCACGCTGACTCTCGGCGGTGCGAACACCTACAGCGGCAACACCACTATTGGTGCGGGCACTCTGGCATTGGGCACTAACAACCTCCTACCTAGTGGCACGACCCTCAATCTGTCCGGTGGCACGCTGGCCATGAATTCCTATACCAACACGGTCAATAGTCTTCAGACTAATGGTATTGTTCGAGCCAGGGGCACTTGGGGAGCGTTGGGCAGCAGCGCAAATCACAACAGTAGTTCGCTAACCGGGTTGGGTATTCTGACGGTCACGACCGGCGGTTCTTCGGGCGTAAGCACACCCGTATCCACCGCCAATCCTACCGTCTATGGCGGTGGAATCTTGATTAGTGTTACAGTGACGGGCGCCAACGGCGATAGCACCGCCCCGACCGGCACGGTCGTCTTATACGATGGAGTCACTCCGATTGGCACGAACGCGTTGGGCAATCCATCCGGCGTCACCGCCACGGCGTTGCTGACAAATTCCACGCTGGCGATCGGGACGCACAGTCTTACCGCCGCGTATGGCGGCAATGAAAGCTATGACGTGAGCACGTCCGGCGTGCTGTCGCAAACGGTTCTGGGAGTCCCGGCTATTAGCAGCGGCGTGTTGCTCGGTGGCGGCTTGTTCCGGTTAAACTTCAGCGGTCCGGCGTCGCAGACTTACAAGGTTCTTGGCACCAATTTACTTGCCGCGCCGCTGACCAACTGGCCGGTGTTGAAGACCGGAACCTTCGGCGTCGGCGGACCGTTAAACACAAACTTCACCGATAGCATTACTAGCAGCCAGCGGTTCTACCGTGTCGTTTCGCCTTAGTCCGACCAGTCACAATGAATCTTATAAAAATCGGTTTACTTCTGGGACTTGTTGGCAGCAACGCCCTCGCGGCGGAATTGCCGATTTATCAAAATCCGCAGTCGCCCCTGGAACTGCGCGTCGAGGATTTACTGAGTCGTTTGACGTTGGAAGAAAAAGTGGGCTTGTTACACGGCAGCTTTGAGGTCGGCGGCATCCCACGTTTAAAAATTCCTCCCCTCACCCAGTCCGACGGTCCGGTGGGAGTGCGCAACCCGAACGCCACCACGGCGCTGCCTTGCACACTGTCCTTGTCCTGCACTTGGGACGTGAATGCGGCGCAGTCGTATGGCCGGCTGCTGGGGGAGGAGATGCTGGCGCTGCACAAGAATGTCCTGTTTGGTCCGGGAATTGACTTGATGCGCGATCCGCGCGGCGGACGGAATTTTGAGTATATGGGGGAGGATCCGTTTCTCACCGGCACTGTGGCAGCCCACTACATTCAGGGTGTGCAAGCGACCGGCGTAGCCGCTTGTGCCAAACATTTGGTCGCCAATGACTGTGATCGCAGCCGGTTTTTCACCAGTTCAAACATGGGCGACCGGACGCTGCGGGAAATGTCGCTGCTGCCTTTTGAAATGGCCGTTCACGACGGTCACGTCTGGAGCATGATGTCGGGAAATAATTTATTCAACGGCCTCTATTGTGCCGAAAACCGTCGCCTCCAGCAGGAGATCATCAAGGACGAACTTGGTTTTGACGGCGTGATGCTCACCGACTGGCGGGCGGCGTATGATCCGGTCGCCTCGGCGCTCGCCGGCACCGACCTGACCTTGGGCGGGTGTGCTTA
>Ga0364900_10165_pt1 | contig 27143 bp, 31 predicted proteins | sample ExccelJu500002D3_FD_206974 | JGI IMG/M metagenome (GOLD analysis project Ga0364900, IMG submission 206974) | Enriched cells from Trout Bog Lake Hypolimnion, Wisconsin, USA - BchlTB.July09.5000.02.D3 | ecosystem: Environmental > Aquatic > Freshwater > Lake > Hypolimnion/Profundal zone | place: USA...
GTGAGTTTCGAGCCAAATTCAGGCATAGAAATGTAATTATTTTGCGCAATTACCCCATTTAAAACGACTTTGATGATGTTTCCTGGATTGGGAGCAATCACCGCAGGATTGCCAGCTAATGGGGGGATAACCCCCTGAACACCCCTGCCTGAGGATTGGTGGCAGCCGCTGCAATTATCAATATAGAGGCGGGCACCCTCTAATTTATGCAAATCAATCTTTTTATTGCCTCCAAACAAACTGGAATTGGCAGGCAAAGTTTTTAGATAAGTTGCCATTGCCAGAAGATCGTCGTCGGTGAGATGGCTGGTACTGTTATGTACTACCTCAGCCATTGGTCCCAATGCAGTCGTTTTTCCAGGATATGCTCCCGTTTTGAGATAAGTTGCAATATCGGATACCGACCACGCACCCAGGCCAGTTGTGATGTTGGAAGTGAGATTCAAGGCAAACCAGCCATCAATTAGGGCGCCAGTAAATGCTTTCGATTGTTTAATTCCACCCAAGACATCCCGGGGTGAATGACAGTCACTGCAGTGACCTAGGCCCTCAACTAGATAGGCACCCCTATTCCAGCTGGCACTTTTACTGGTGTCGGGCTGATAAAACCCAGGAGTAAAAAAGAGTTCACGCCAAAAAAACATTGATTTGCGAATATTGAACGGAAAATCCAAATGATTGACAGACACTGCATTGCTAACAGCAGGAATAGTTTGGATATAGGCATAAATGGCATTGACATCCTCCCTGCTCACCTTAGCACCCGCCACAAATGGCATGGCAGGAAATAAATCTTGGTCGTGCTTATTGACGCCATCGTGTATAGCTCGGAAAAAATCTTCTTCCGACCAAGAGCCGATACCTGTCTGCACATCTGGGGTGATATTGGGTGTTAAGAGATAGCCAAAAGGGGTATTCATCTTCAGGCCACCTGCAAATGGCTTGCCTGATGGCCCCGTATGGCAAGAAATGCAATCCCCAGCCGTTGCTAAATATTGACCGCGCTCTACTTGCGTCTGAGTGCCTGCAAAAGCAGCAGGGATTACAAATAAGAGGGGTAAAAAATAAAGGGCGCGGATGAGTTTCATTTATTTACCTGAGAGACGCCTTGCCAAGGCCAACGCCCATCAATTTCAAGAGCCAATGACCAGCTCAAGAAGCAACGAATTAATACAATAGCCCCTAAGACAGCAACGCTAGTTAATGTTGGACTAATAGCAACGGTACGAATAATATCGCCAGCCACTAGAACTTCAAGACCTAGTATCAAAGCACGAATAATTTGAATGCGGAATGATTTGTAGGCCAAATCAAAATCCTGGCCAAACATAGCTCGAGCAAAACCAATTAAACCCCAAACTACGCCAATCGAGACAATAGCAACTCCCAGCACATCCATGCAGTCACTGACAATTTGTATAGCTTCAATTAAGTTCATGGACAGCCAGCGTTTTACATTTAATAACAATATGACATCTATCGTAACTTACTGCCAACGCAAGGTAAATGCAGCTGACAAAAAGCATCTAGCCTCTTCTACAAAAAGAGTTTAAAAACTGCATTTGCAAGCTTCCTGGGGTAATTGGATTCCAGAGTAGATCTTTTGCTGGAACGCTGGTTTTTGGCCCTAGCGCATCTTTATCCCGATACAGTTCATAAGCGCCAAGCGCAAAGTCCTGGGTTTCGCATCCAAAAAACTGTGTTTCAGTTTTGGACTGATATTGAATTTTCTGGCGATTGATTTCAGCAGTCTGCATTGTGGGGTAATTGGTGAAAACACTGACTGCATAATGCACTTCATCGATTCTTTTAATGCTCAAAGTGGAATAGGTAATAACAACTCCCTTTTGAGCGGAGTCCTTATATGTCAGCCACTCTGCATGCGCAATAACGCTCCAAAAAAATAGTGAGGCAATCAAAAGACGTAGTGAAGATTTCATAAGAGGCATGATACTTGGGGATCCATGTCAAGAAATTGTTATGAACACTACTTTAGTGCTAGCACACATTTTAAGAATTTTGCCGTGCAACAGAAATTTCTTTTTATGTTGTAAAACTTATCCACAGATTGTGTGGATAAATACTGAAAAGTTTTCGTAAGTCACCGATTTGTATAGAGACACCTGGCTTGCTTAAAAAATAAGCAGCAATTATTGATGTTTAAAAATGTAAAACTTGCTTGACTTTGGTCAAGGAATCTCGACTTATCTCTTACACTTCGTCTATGCATAATTTGAACACTAGCACCATTGCCGCTCTTGAAGAGATGCTTCAAAACATAGCGCGTACACCCCCAGCCGATTATTTACCTATTCATTTTCAAGGCGGGATGCATGCGCAAGCAAATGGCGAGGTCATTGGCCACATAAATCCTGAGTTTTCTCATTTTTTGCAGGAATCCCTCAAAAAAGAGCCGATTGCCAACGTTCGAATTGACTCTCATCATCTCACCATAGCAGCAGCCCCTCCAAGTGACTTGAGTCGTAGTTGGGCAGAATTAGCTCAAAGAATGCGAGCAGGCGGCTTTATTCCAGGGTGGCGAAATGAGGACTTCTCTTGGATCGATCAAAATGGTCATGCCTACTTTCAACTGGAAAGGGCTGCGTTTCGCACCTTTGGCTTGCGCAGCACGGCTACTCACATCAATGGTTTTACCGCTGCCGGCACTTTATGGCTAGGTCGTCGCAGTCAAAATAAGGCTACAGACCCAGGGCTTTTAGATAATTTAGCTGCCGGCGGTATTTCTGCTGATGAAACCCCCTGGGTTTGCGCTCGACGTGAACTTTGGGAGGAAGCTGGTGTTCCCCAGCAAATATCTGAGCATATTCAACCAGTTGGACGCATGCATATGCGTCGGATTAGTAGCGAGCGCGGGTTTCATGATGAGCAGCTCTATATATATGACCTCAAGCTACCTGAAAACTTTGTCCCCACCAACCATGATGGAGAGGTCAGCAGTTTTATTGAGATATCCATATCAGAGGCAGCAGCACGCATTTTGGCCGATGAATTTACCAAGGACGCCGGGTTTGTCACGGCTGATTTCATTTTGCGCAATGCAAGATAAAGCCAAACGTCTTTTATTAGTTGATCCCCCCCATCAATCTCTTGATGTCGATCATCCATGAAAGTGCCTTTTCGTGGTTAAATCAAGGCTAAGGATGAAACAGGGGTGCCCTCCAAAGCTGATTTAGCCAAGAGGTGCTGAGAAAGACCCTAGAACCCGATCCAGGTAATGCTGGCGTGGGGAGTTACATCAGACCGACACCCGGTTTCGTCCATCTACAAACAGTCAGGAGATGGACATGAGCAATACATCAAAAACGAAAACAGCAATTCCAAGCATTCAAAGCCTTGAAAAAGACTTTGGCCAAAAATTTGCCTATCCGGCCTCTACAAAAACATATCTTCAAGGTTCACGCCCGGATATCAAAGCACCGATTCGTATGATTGAGCAGCAACCCACTCGCGTAGGCGAGCAGTTAGTTGCTAATCCGCCGGTACCTGTGTATGACACATCTGGCCCATACAGCGATCCAGATATCCTGATTAACCTTGAAAAAGGTTTGCCCAAGCTACGCAAAGAATGGATTGAACAGCGCAACGACACTGAACTGCTCAGTGGCCCATCTTCAGAATATGGTGTTGCACGTTCCCAAGATCCACAAACTGCCAATTTGAGATTTGCCCATATTGCCGCTCCTCGCGTTGCAAAAGCAGGCAAGAATGTTAGTCAAATGTATTACGCCCGCCAAGGCATTGTTACTCCTGAAATGGAATATGTGGCTTTGCGCGAATCCATGGGTCTTGAACAACTTCGTAAAAATCCAGAATATAAGCAGCTCCTCAAACAGCATCCTGGCAAAAGCTATGGTGCAAATCTCCCAGAAATTGTGACCGGTGAATTTGTAAGGCAAGAAATTGCAGCGGGCCGCGCGATTATTCCAGCGAACATTAATCACCCAGAGTTAGAGCCAATGATTATCGGCCGCAACTTCCGCGTCAAGATTAATGGCAACTTAGGCAATTCAGCTGTGACCTCTTCTATTAATGAAGAAGTTGAAAAGATGGTGTGGTCTATTCGTTGGGGTGCAGACACCATTATGGATTTATCTACCGGTAAACATATTCATGAGACTCGTGAGTGGATTATTCGTAACTCCCCAGTACCCATTGGAACAGTACCTATCTATCAAGCGCTCGATAAGACCGGTGGTATTGCAGAAGACCTCACTTGGGAAATGTTCCGCGACACATTAGTGGAGCAGGCAGAGCAAGGTGTTGATTACTTCACCATTCATGCAGGTGTTCTGTTACGTTATGTACCACTGACTGCTGATCGCATCACTGGCATTGTTTCACGTGGTGGTTCCATCATGGCTAAATGGTGTCTTGCTCATCACAAAGAGAACTTCTTATATACGAAGTTTGATGAGATCTGCGAAATCATGAAGGCTTATGACGTGTCCTTTAGTCTTGGTGATGGCTTACGTCCAGGCTGCATTGCCGACTCCAATGATGCCGCCCAATTCGGTGAACTGCATACCCTAGGTGAACTCACTGCCAAAGCATGGAAGCATGATGTGCAAGTCATGATTGAGGGTCCTGGTCACGTTCCAATGCAACGCATTGAGGAAAATATGACTGAAGAGCTCAAGCACTGCCTGGAAGCGCCCTTCTACACTCTCGGACCATTGATTACTGATATTGCGCCTGGCTACGATCACATCACCAGCGGCATCGGTGCAGCACAAATTGGTTGGTATGGCACAGCGATGCTTTGCTATGTCACCCCCAAAGAGCATCTCGGTTTGCCAGACAAAGAAGATGTCCGCGAGGGAATTATTACTTACAAGATAGCCGCCCATGGCGCTGACTTAGCAAAAGGCTTGCCCGGCGCTCAGGTTCGCGACAATGCCCTATCTAAAGCCCGCTTCGAGTTCCGCTGGGAGGATCAATTTAACCTCGGTTTAGATCCTGAGCGCGCTCGTGAATATCATGACGCAACTTTGCCAGCAGAAGGCGCCAAAATCGCCCACTTCTGCTCAATGTGTGGACCGAAGTTCTGCTCGATGAAGATCACTCAGGAAGTGCGTGACTATGCTGCATCTTTGGATGCCGATGGCAATCCTAAGGTCATTCCGATTGCAGTTGAGGCGGTCCAGGGTATGGAAGAAAAATCGATTGAGTTTCGCAAACGCGGCAGCGAAATCTATCAATAAGAAACCAGAATGAGCAAGACTTTTGCCAACAGTCAATATGCAGTAGTCGGCGCCGGGCTCATCGGCCGACTACTTGCTGTTGCCTTGGCAAAGCGCGGCGCTCAAGTTGAGATGTATGAACAAGGCGCAGCTGATGCATTGCAATCGCCCGCAAGAATTGCTGCCGCCATGTTGGCCCCGTTAGCAGAATCAGCCATTACCGAAGATAACGTGGTGCGGATGGGTGTGCATAGCTTGTCACGCTGGCCAACGCTTTTAAGCGAACTCAGTTCTCCAGTATTTTTTCAGCAAAATGGCACTTTGATTTTGTGGCATCGCCAAGATGCCAGCGATGCTGAGCGTTTTATTAAACACTTAGAGCGCAATAGTGCTAATAACGCAATGCTTAGTAGTCCCGAGAAAGTCGACAACGATCGCTTAAGAAGTCTAGAGCCGAGTATAGGTGAGCGCTTTCATCAGGCTCTATATCTACCTAATGAAGGCCAGCTGGATAACCGCCAACTACTTAGTGCCTTGGCAACAGAATTAGACATATTAAAAGTTCGTTGTCACTGGAACAGTCCTGTCGATCCAGAACTGCTGCGTGAACAAAATAAATATGATTGGGTCATTGACTGTCGCGGGTTGGGCGCTAAAGCAGCATGGGGCCAAAATGCGAAGGATGCTAATAGCAATCCATTGCGTGGCATTCGGGGGGAAGTCATTCGCTTACATGCGCCAGAAGTCAAACTACAAAGACCAACGCGCCTCATTCATCCGCGCTATCCGATTTATATTGCACCAAAAGAAAATGATGTCTATGTAGTGGGCGCCACCGAAATTGAATCGGAAGATCTATCTGAGATGAGCTTACGCTCGGCCATGGAATTACTCAGTGCGATTTATACCATTCATAGCGGTTTCGCTGAAGCGCGTATTCTAGAGATGGCGACTCAATGTCGCCCTACTCTCAAGGACAACTTACCAGAAATTCGTATTACACAGCCCGGCCTGATGTTAATTAATGGCTTGTATCGTCATGGTTTTATGATCTCTCCAGCAATCTTAGATTGCGCCCTCGAGATCTTAGAGCATGGTGTCAGTACAACAGCAAACACACTGAATCTGCGTGTGACCAAGCCAACTGCACTGAGTGCAGTAAAAGGGGATGCCCTATGCGCATAGTCATCAATCAACTCCCTTACGAAGTAGGGAGCTCAAGCAAAGTGAGTGATGCCTTGCGTCTGATTAATGCCAAACCTCCCTATGCTGTAGCAGTGAATTTACAGTTCGTACCTAAAAGCCGATATACAGAACACGGTCTACAAGAAAACGATCACATCGAAGTGATTGCTCCTGTTACCGGCGGTTAATTTTTACTCAAACCAATCGCAATGACTGCACCTCTACCCAATCACTTTCCTCAAGCCGATGTATTAACGCTTTACGGAGAACAATTCTCCAGTAGGCTGCTATTGGGTACCTCACGCTACCCTTCTCCACAGATTTTGGAGAATGCAGTCCTGGCATCTAATCCCGGCATGATCACGGTGAGTTTGCGTAGACAAGGAACTAGCACTACCGAATCCCATAGTGGATTTTGGGATCTGCTGAAGAAAATGCAGGTTCCCGTCCTACCCAATACGGCAGGTTGTCATAGCCCACAAGAAGTCATTACTACTGCACAGATGGCGCGCGAGGTATTTGAAACCGATTGGATTAAGTTAGAGCTCATTGGTGATGACTACACACTCCAACCCGATACCTTGAGGTTAGTGGAAACCGCTCAAACCTTAATTAAGGATGGCTTTAAGGTATTGCCTTATTGCACTGAAGATCTCATCTTATGCCAGCGCCTGGTTGATGTTGGCTGTCAGGCTGTTATGCCATGGGCAGCACCCATTGGCACCGGCCAGGGCCCCCTTAATCCATTTGCCATGAAATTACTGCGTGAGCGCCTGAACGTTCCCTTGCTGGTTGATGCTGGGCTCGGACTCCCATCACATGCCTGCACTGTCATGGAGTGGGGTTTTGATGGGGTTTTACTAAATACTGCCGTTGCCCTAGCCGATAACCCAGTGGCCATGGCCACAGCATTTGCAAAGGCTGTAGAAGCTGGCCGTACCGCCCACCTCTCCGGGGCAATGCCTGCCCAAGAATCCGCCCAAGCCAGCACCCCACTCGTGGGGACCCCTTTTTGGCACCAGTCCTAATCAATAGCAAAGAGTGAAATGAGTTTAGTACGCGACCTAGCGGATCAAATTGTGGCAGCCCACCGTATGGAGGATTTGTGCCTGCCGATTCCTACATTCAGCATCAACAATCCGCCACCCCAGATTGATAATGAACATGCTGCTGACCACTATGAATTAGCTGGTACGGTAGCAGCCATTGAGATGGGCTTTATTGAGAGTGATGCGAAAGTCTTGGGCAAAGCATGGTCGCGCATGGTGCATCAAGATGGTGGGTTTAATCCATTTAAGTGGCCCAACCGCCCAGAACACTTTGATCTTCTGCCCTGGATTCGAAATATGAATCCCAAGGCGTATCCATCTTGCCCAAAGCGACTGGGCCTATATGCGGTCATGCCCGATGCAGATTGGGTTAAGCGTATGGTTGATGCTGAAGTTCCCACAGTCCAACTACGCTATAAAGGTAGCGATCTTGCCCAAGTGCAAAAACAGATTGCCGAATCGGTAGCTGCTGTTAAGGGCAGCAAAACCCTATTATTTATTAATGATTTTTGGCAAGAAGCCATTGAAGCTGGTGCATATGGTGTTCACCTTGGTCAAGAAGATATTGAAACCGCTGATCTCGATGCGATTCGATCGGCCGGCTTACGTCTTGGCTTAAGTACCCACGGTTATGCAGAGATGGCCTACGTTGATCAGTTCTGCCCAAGCTATATAGCAATGGGCGCAGTCTTTCCAACGCAACTAAAACAAATGCCAACAGCGCCACAAGGCCTCGGCCGCTTATATAAATATGCCCAACTGATGAGCAACTACCCTCTGGTAGCGATCGGTGGAATTGACGAGACGAGTATTCATGCAGTGGCACAGAGCGGCGTTGGCTCAGTAGCCGTCGTCCGAGCAATTACCCAATCAGCTAATCCACAAGCGGCTGTAAAACGGCTTAAAGAATTAATGGAAAGCTAGACTTAGGCTCACCCATACGAATCAAGAGTATTCTGTGTCATCTATGGTGTGAACCTCAAGCAAAAAGGGGATGCTATCTCGCACTCACCGCCCACTATTGAAGCATTAAGGAAATAAGAATGACTAAGCTCAAATCAAAACCGATTCTCAAGCGAGCCGCCCACATACTCTCCCAGGAGTTTTCCACACCTAAGGACATTGCCTGGGCCTGGGTTACCCTACTGTTGTCACAAGAGGAAGAAACGCGTGGCAGTGAAGCCAAGCGTTACAGCCGTATTGCGGAATTTGAGGCGTGGATCTTAGGGTTGAATCTGCCTAGCAATCCTAAAAATACAGAGTTCATCACAGTCAGCCCAGAGTCGGTCAAAAATGCGGCGCGCAATGTATTTGAATGGCCGCACGACTACATCTTTGATGAACCAGCTAAAGCAAAACATCCTGACTCAAAAGTGATTCATAAAGAAGCGATTACACAAGCTATTCTCGATGCCATCAAAGATGCCAACGGCTCAAATGATCGCTCAATGCTCATGGCCATCATGGAAGGCTATGCAAAGGAAGGCAAAGAGCCTTTTGCCAACATCACCACAGAAGGTATTGAGTGGCGAGGGAGCAATTGGTCTGAAGGTGACAAATACATGCTTATGACAGATAAGAGCTTAAATAACCGCCTTACTAACTTGCGCAAAAAGGGCATTATTTAAATCACCGCATTGCCGCTGGGCTGAAAAGCAAAAAGGCCTAGATTTCTCTAGGCCTTTCACTTATTTGGCTCCTCGACCTGGGCTCGAACCAGGGACCTACGGATTAACAGTCCGGCGCTCTACCGACTGAGCTATCGAGGAATAAGCGAATATTATAGCAAAATGAAAACGACTTCCCCTACTTCTATACAGATCCCCAAAGTACTGACCATTGCAGGGTCTGATAGCGGTGGTGGCGCGGGTGTTCAGGCAGACCTCAAAGTGATCACATCCCTGGGTGGCTATGGCCTATCGGTCATCACAGCCATCACAGCCCAAAATACCCTGGGCGTTACGCGAATCCAGGATATCGATCTGGATGTCATAGAAGCTCAAATAGACGCCGTCCTTCTAGATATTGGCGCTGATATCGTCAAAATTGGAATGTTAGCCAGCCCAGAAATTGTTCGCACGGTAGCAATTGCTTTGCGTCGACATGGAATCAAGAAGATTGTCTTGGATCCCGTTTTGCGAGCCACATCTGGAGCGAGCTTGGGTGGTGACGATACTGCCCAGGCCATGATGAAGGAGCTCTTTCCAATCGCCAGCATCATTACGCCGAACCTAGACGAGGCCTCACTTTTATTGGGCCGCGAATTAAGCTCTCCAAACGACTTTAAATTAGCGGCACAAGAGTTGTTGGAGATGGGTCCACAAGCAGTCCTCATTAAAGGTGGGCATCTGGATGCAACACATACGCAAATAACTGATTACTTAATGTGGCGCAGCATCGAAAATGATCTAGAAGTGGTCCTGTCAAAAGAATTCAAACATGATCGAATTACTACCGCCAATACGCATGGAACGGGTTGCTCTCTCGCATCTGCAATAGCCACCTACCTAGCGGATGGCCATGAACTCACGCATGCGGTAGCCAAAGCAATTTCTTATGTTGAGGCAGGACTAGAAGCCGGTAAATTTTTGAGCATTGGTGAAGGACCAGGACCTTTGTGGCACATGTTTGAGTTTTACCCCACCTCCCTACCCCTGGAAAAATAAGGCGGCACTCTCAATTGATGATTGAGCTATTAGTGTGCGCCTTTACCAGACGCAAATGGTGGTTTCGCAAACCAAATCAATGGCATAAGCAGTACCAATATAACGGCGGCGAGTAGCATCAGTTGGTTGGTTGAAAGCATATACGCCTGAGAGTTAACCAAATAATCCATATAGGCATTTTTTTGCATCTCAGTAAAACCCAATTGCAACGCTTTTTGTGAAAATTCGCTGTAGGCTGGGTTAGCCAATTGAACATGCTCGGTGAGGTTAGCATGATGACGAATCGCATTATCTTGCCAAAGGGTCGTAGATACTGCAGTACCCACACTGGCGCCAACATTTCGTAAGAAATTAGAGATGCCAGAGCCTGAGGCAATTTGATGGCCTTTAAGCTGTGACATCGAGATCGCTGACATTGGCATAAAGAAACCAGCAATACCCACACCCATAATGACACGTGCCAGCATCAAGGTCTTCTCATCGACGCCAGTTGTAAAGTTTGCCGCCATCCAGCAACCAATCGCCATAGCTGAAAACCCAACGCTGGCAATAATACGCGCATCCACGCGATGAATATTAGCGCCAAATAAGGGTCCGCAAAATAGAGCCAAGACACCTGTAATGGCCATCACCTTACCAGCATTAAACGCTGTGTAGCCCAATTGTGTTTGTAACCATAAGGGGCCAATCACAATGTAGATATAAAAAGCAAAAGATCCTAGTCCTAAGCATATGGCGGACATGCGAAAGTTAATTAACTTAAATAAACGCAGGTCAACAATAGGATGTTTTTCTCCGAGCTCCCATAAAACAAAAGAGATCCAAGAAATACTGGATACGATTGCTAAAAAAGTAATGAATGGAGAAGAAAGCCAATCTAACTCACTACCCTTATCAAGCGCAATCTGCATGGATGAGACAGCCGCCACTAGCAAAGCAATGCCTACAATATCAATCTTCTCTTTGGATGGCTCTGGCTTTGGTGCGCCCATGAGCCAATAGACTAAATAGGCACTCAATATTCCGAAAGGTAAATTAATATAAAAAGCCCAGCGCCAGACTAAATTATCGGTCAGCCAGCCACCAATTAAAGGCCCCAGAACCGGGGCAACCACCGTAGTAGTAGCCCATATTCCCAAGGCCATCCCTCGTTTATTGGGGGGGAAGGATTTCATGAGCAAGGCTTGCGAAAGCGGAATCATGGACGCCCCAACTACGCCCTGCAAAATACGCGCCACGATTAAAAACTGAAAGCTTGGTGAGATTCCGCACAGCATCGATGCAAGAGTAAAGAGCATCGTTGCAAATAAGAACTGGCGAACCTCACCGATACGTTTAGAAAGAAAACCGGTTAAAGGCAAAAAGATTGCTTCACTTACTGCATATGACGTAATGACCCAAGTACCTTGCGTTGGACTCACTGCAAAGTCGCCCGCAATGGTTGGTAATGCCACATTTGCAATCGACATATCCAGCACATTCATGAAGGAGCCTAATGCCAAGGCTAAGGTGCCCAGCACCAATTTATAACCGTGCAAAGGCTCCAGCTGATGATTGGCTGACATATATTTACTTATTTTTTGCTATATGGATGAATCAGTGACTCGATATGCTTTTGCGCTTCATCAAATTGCTTTTGATAAATGCTTGTCTCGCTAATTGGGCCACCCTCCATCGCCTGCAAAGGTAATCCAGCAGTATTGCTGGTATCAACCGTTGTATACATCGATAGGCCAATATGCAGTGGATAGTCTTTTAGATCTTTCGGGTCTAAGGCGATACGGACCGGTAGGCGTTGAACCACTTTGACCCAATTACCGGTCGCATTTTGTGGGGGCAACAAAGCTAATGTAGATCCAGTTCCCGGGGCAAAGCCCATTACAGTCCCGTGGTATTCAATCTTGGAGCCGTAAACATCAGATTCTAATTTTGCACTCTGCCCTACGCGAATATTTTTTAGTTGGTCTTCTTTAAAATTGGCATCCACCCAAATCTCATGATTTTCTACAATCAGTGTTAATTCGGTGCCAGGAGCAACCCTTTGCCCAACTTGGGCGTAGCGCTTTGCCACAACACCAGCTATTGGACTTTGTACATTGGTGCGCAATACATTGACATAAGCTTGACGAGCATTCGCAATGGCTTTTAATAATGCCAAGTGGCTATGCTCAAGCTCTTCTTTGGAAACGGCAGCATCGCCCTCGAGCGCACTACGTTTCTGGTAATCCGAATACGCATTGAGTAAATCAATATCGGCTTTCTCCGAAGCTATTTTGACCTCAGTTGGATCAATTTTAAAAAGGGTCTGACCCTCTTTTACCAATTGCGTTTCGGAAATATTCACCGAAGCAATAGCTCCCTCAATCTGGGATACCACTTGGACCTGAGAGCCGCTAACGTAAGCATCATCGGTCGACTCAGAGTTGCGGCCAAAAATGAGCCAATAGAGTAAACCAATCGCAACGACTGCAAGCAAAATAGCTGCAAAGATCTTAAAAGCTTTTGGTCGATTAAACGTTGAATTTTCTGAAGCATTTTCCATAAAGATTTCTTTATATGAAGTGTTAATCTGATTTTTTAGAATGTTGCAAATAGGATCCGCCTAATGCCTGAATTAAGACAACATTGGCAGTAAGCATTTTGGCTTTAGCATCAGCAAAATTTTGGCCCTGAGCTAGATAGGATTGTTCCGTAGTTAATACAGCTTCTTGCGAGCTGATACCTACCTTTGCACGCTGACGAGCAATTTCATAATTTGATTTTGCACTGTGAAAGGTGGTCTTATAGCTCTCAAAATTAGCCTGACTACTTTTCATGGAGCCAATACCATCAGCGACATCTCGTAAAGCTTGTACCAACTGCTCTTGATAATTAGCAATCGCTTGATTGCGGGCAGATTCCTTGCCTGTAATATTTGCCGCTATTGCGCCACCATCGAATATAGGCAAGCTAATTGCAGGTCCAATACTGAATTGCTGACTTCTACTGTTAAAGAGCTGAGAAATACCAAACGATTGGACGCCAATAAAACCAGCTAGGTTGACATCAGGCAAATACTCCAGCTTAGCTCCATCTAATTGAAGTTTCGCTACATCTATTTGACTAAGTAGGGCCTGTAAATCAGGCCTTCTTTCAAGTAAGTTAGAGGGAATCACCTCAGGTAAACCAAGTCCAACCACCTTAAGCGTTGGGACTTTTAGGGTCTCACCCCATGACGGACCTTCTTGAACCAAAGCAGCCAATTGATGTTGCAACATCTTCACGCTTAAATTAGCCTGACTTAAGTTGGCCTCTGCAGTTTCAAATTCGACTTGGCGCTGATTTACTTGCATTGCATCCGCCAAGCCAGTGCGCTGTTTATCGCGTGCTATTTGATAGAGGGATTTTTTTAAGTCTGCATCTCGGGCAAATAAGACCTGGGCCTGAGTCATGCGATCGTAATCGAGGTAAATTCTAGCAATCGTTGTAGCGAGCAGTAACTGGGAGGCTCGATAATTTGCTTGAGCAGCCATGACTTGATTCTTGGCCGCATCGAAATACTTTTTCTGCTTACCCCATATGTCGATTGACCAATTTAGTGAAGCACTGGCCAATCCATAACCCGTATAGACCGGCATGCCCGGTACAAAAATATAGTTCTGTGAAAGCTGCTCACGATCAAGTTGACCGCCTATACCAATTTGGGGCATGAAAGCCGCTTTCTCAGTGTCAAGCATAGCTTGCGCAGCAACAATCCTCGCGCCTGAGGTCTCCAGGCTTGGTGAATTTTTGAGTCCTAAGGAGATCAACTGATTTAACTGTGGATCTCCAAACGCTTTCCACCACTCATCGCTAATTTGACTGGCTTTCGTATCTAATTGCGGCTCCAGTTGCTCAAGCGGCTTAATCGCCTGTTCAGGCAAGCTATCCCTTGGAAAAAGAGCGCAAGAAGATAACAGCAGAGCAATGCCAATGATCAAAAAATTTCGCATATTCTTACTTATTGAATGAATCATGAAAGATCCTTTAATTGCAACGCATTGTTCTTTTCAATTCTGAGCAAGAAATCTTTGAATTGATCAAATTCAGCATGCGTGAAACCTACTAAGGAGCGATTGAGTAGTCCGCATAGGCGCTCAGGAATACGTTTAGCTAGCTTAGATCCCGACTGAGTGAGAGATAAATGAAACACGCGCTTATCTGAATCAGACTGTATTTTTTTAATCAACTCCATTGATTCAAGCTTATGAATCATACGTACGGTTGCAGCAGCATGTATTCCAAGTAGCTGTGAAATGGATGAAATGGTTGGCTCTTCATTGTGAGCAACCATCATTAATACGCTCATCTGAGCAGCAGTTACGCCTAAGTCTGACAAGCTGATATCTGCAATACGCTGATAAATCGATTTGTTTCTCAGCATAAGGTAAACCAAGCTACCGTGTGGCGTGTAGCTATCTGGTTTATAGAATTGCGGCTCTGTGAGAGGCATATTGATTCAATTAGTTGACTAGTCAAGTAATTCTAGTGGATTCTGATATTTTCTGCAGGAGCCTTGTAAAGTCAGTCCAAAAACTAAAACTGCGCTTTATCTATTTTTATCAGTCACTTACAATGGCCTGATGAGTACAAGCCCCCCAAAACCCAGCAAAGTTAGCCTGTTTAAAGCAAATGCGGAGGCAGAGGCAAAGAAAGCTTTTTATCTGACACTGTACCTAGCCTCTTGGTTTTGCGCCCTCGCCTTTTTAGCGCTTACTACCATGCATAAGGATCCAATACCACTAGAAGTATTTGGCTTAGCATTCATCAAGGCCGGAATTTGCGCCAAATTTATGTTGATTGGTCAGGCGATTTACCCAATCGTGATTAATAAGAGCAAAGGTATTTTCAACGTGCTCTTTAAAAAATCAATCACCTATCTCGTCATCGTGATTGCGCTGAGCTTTGTTGAAGCGGGAGTTGAAGGACTCTTTCATGGCGAAGGTTTTATTAGCTCCTTAAATAACTTTGGTCACGGTTATCCACTCCATATTCTTGCCCTATCGATTGTTTATTGGCTCATTATTTGGCCTTACTTGATTTTCATCGGCCTTAAAAAGGCGCTTGGAGCAAGCGAAACCTCTGAAATTCTATTTGGCAGCCCGTCAAAATAAGTGGTGTCTGGCTTCAGAAAAAACCAAGTAGCCGTGAGTACACTATTCCAAGTTTGTCTTTGGTGGGTATTAGCCCTATATTGTGGCGCGACGTTTGGGCAAGAAATTGAGGCGCGTGCATACTCTAACGCGCCTATTGGCCTTAATTTTGCTAGTGCTGGAATAGCCCAGGCCTCTAGCGGCTCCTATACCCTCACTAGCGAAGTCACTAGTTTTACCCATATTCTGGATATCAACGGACAGTCCGGAAAAATAAGTCTCATTATTCCCTATGCGGAATTAACGGGATCTAAAAACGTTAATAGTCAAACTATCAATGCCTCTGCGAACGGATTTTCGGACCCTGTTGTCAAGGCCTCCGTCAATTTATATGGTGCCCCCGCTCTCGATAGTGATGAATTCAAAAGCTATCAACAGGATTTAATTGTTGGCGCCAGTCTCAATGCCTCCATTCCATGGGGTAGTTACAGCAATCAACAACTGATTAATGTCGGCGCCAATCGTTGGTTTATTCAACCAGGGGTTGGCGCATCACAGGCGATTGGGCCCTGGCGATTTGAATTAGAAGGTGCGGCAACTATTTTTACCAGCAATACAAGTTATATGGGTAGCAATACATTCTCAGAAAACCCGATTTACTCCACTCAAACGCATGTCATTTATTATTTTCCATCTACCGCATGGCTATCAATTGACACCACTTACTTTATTGGCGGTCAAGCTTTTGTAAATGGCGCCCCAATCAATGGCTCACAAGAAAATTGGCGCTTCGGCAGCACCTTCTCTTACCCAATCGATAAACACAATGCGATTCGCTTATCAGCTAGCACAGGTATTTCATCTAGAACAAACAATAGCTTTGATTTGTTAGGCTTATCCTGGCAGTATCGCTGGGGGCCTGGTTTATAGGATCCAGATCAATCATTACATCAAAAGAGAATGTAATTTATCTAAAAAGAGTTCTTGGCCGCGATGTACTTTTTGTTGCCAGTCAGTTCCAGCATGTTCATTTGCATCATCAGTGATGTACTTAAAAGATTTCCATGGGACGTTAAATTGATGGGCGACAGCTGCAATTGCAAATAATTCCATATCAACTACATCAATTTGTTTGTCATTCAACCACGGATCATGAGCAGTAACAAAACTATCACCCGTTCCACAGCAATACTGGCCGCTCAATGAATAATATTCATGCGGATGATCACAAAATGGCGTTTTTCCACGGGGCGCTAAAGGTTCAGTCAGCATATCGCGCTGGATGACTTTACCAATCTCAATCAACCCAGATAGCGTCGTATTTACTTTGCCAGCAGTCCCAAAATTAATGATATGGGCTGGCTCAAACTGCGTAATGGCTTTGACGCTCGCAATTGCTGCATTGATCTTACCGATCCCGCAGTAAATCACTTCGACGTTTCTCGGAAGTGCATCACGCTTGAGCTCAGACTCTAATGCGGTAATAATGAGTAATTGTGTTTTCATATTCTATAAGCATGAATTTAATTGATTATCTACCGGTAGTGCCAGACTTTCCCAAGCCCGGGATATTTTTTAGAGACATTTCACCATTATTAGCAAACCCCATCGCCTTTCAGCATGCGATTGATCACATGAGTTCACTGGCATTAGAATTTGAATTTACTCATATTTTGGGTATTGAATCGCGTGGTTTTATTTTTGCGAGCGCCCTAGCCTACCGCAACCAAAAAGGTTTGGCTCTCGCTAGAAAGCCAAACAAGTTACCCCAGGCGAGCCATCGGCAATCATATGGCCTTGAGTATGGCAATGATTCATTGGAACTTCAACAGGCCGCTCTTCCGGCGGATGCAAAAGTCTTAATCGTTGATGACGTACTAGCTACCGGAGGAACCATCGTAGCAGCAAAGAAATTACTTGAAAGTGCTGGGTTTAGCATTGCCGGCGCACTCTCTTTACTAGAAATCCGCTTCCTAAATGGTTTGCAGTTACTCAATCAACACCAAATTGAACACAAGACAGTACTGACCGTCTAAATATTTAAGCTAAAAAGTTAAATAAAGTTTTTTGTGCTTTTTAATAACTTCATGGCGCCCCAGCCTACTGCTAGTGCCTTACTTGCAATCTTGGGTTTGTAATGGGCAAGCATAGCAAAGGCGCCCGTCCAAAGAATGGGAGTATTTTTAATAAATGAAATTGCGCCAATACCCTTATCGGCCCATGCCAGCGACTTTTCAAGAGGCTCAAAATGGATGGCAAGTTGCACACGTTCATGTGCAGCTTGCACCTGGAGCTCATTCCGACGCTCCTCCAGAACTCTGAGCTCCTGACCCATCATTTAGAAAGCGCCTTACGATCTTTATCCAACTCAGCAATGGTTGCCTCGAATAATTTAGGCATTGTTTTGAGAGAGCGCAGCACAATCAAAGAAAAAATCAGCCCAATACTGAGGAAGCCGCCAGTCAGCAGACCTAAAGCTAACATCCGATTACTTTCCCAGCTATAAATCACAATAAACAAGGCCAGCATTACCAAACCAAAAAATAGAAAGAAAAGGCTAAAGAGAATCAACACCAGGATGCCAATAAATTTACTACGAGCAATTTGTAAGTCTGCTGAAAGTAGCTCTAACCGTGTCTGCGCTATTGAGGCCGCAGTAGAAAGCAGACCCTTTAAAGAAGCCAGCAAATTTTCCTGAGACATAAATTCCTAGCGTCGACTAATGAAAAGACCAATTAACAAACCTAGGCCGGCCGCAACGCCAATCGCCTCCCATGGATTGCGATGTACAAAATCATCCGTGCTTTCAGCAAGTTCTTTCACCCTCTCAGTGATTGGCCCTTGAGCAGTAGATAAGGTTTCTTTGGCGCTTGCAAGAGACTCGAGGGCTTTACCTCGAATAGCGCTAATTGGCCCATCAGAATGGGAAGCAGTAGCCAATATGAGAGCCTCTACGTCAGTCATCAGGGCTTTAAAGTCACCGACCAATTGATCTATGCTTGATGCTGCGGTCTCATGCTCGATATGGTGTGATGAAGCTTTGGTAGACATACCTGTCCTTCAAAAATATGACGGCAAATGGTTGCAAGTGATTAACGCTTCTATTCTAAGCAATTCTGCTGTCATTTCCCAATAATAAAACTGTCATACCGGCATTACCCTCTTTAAAGTGTTTCAGGTGGCTTTTTAAGCTGGGACGCCTTCTCAATAAGCGATGGTATGCCTCACCTCCAAATGCAACCTCTTCTCCGAAGTAATACTCGTCAACGCGATCTGAGAAATAGTTATTTTCTAGGGCCTGATGGACTCCAGACTTGATTCTTCCGCCCTCACCGCTAGATCCATAGCCATGAATTAGGATGATGGCTTTTATTCCCACTTCACTTGCACGACGCAAATAGTGCGTAAGACGATCAACAGCCTCCTCTACGGTTGGACTGCCTTGCTTTACATTAAATACTGCCGTGTCCTCATGCAATAGTGGTAGAAGATTGCTATTGCAATATGGGCAAGAGCCAACCATGGGGCGGGGGTTGCCACATTCAGGACACTCAAAAGGGCTGGTCATTAGGATTCAACCCCACAATAAATCGACTGCAAGATATTAAGAGCAATATTTCTTTTCTAATACGCTAGCGTTGCTAGATGCATCATCTACCATTTTATTTAAAGCCTTGCGTGCTTCATCTCTATTCTCTTGGACTTTAAGACTTGTATTAATCAGACTGTTCACATCCTTACGAATAGAGGTATTGCCATAACGTAACTCTTTCAGGGTGGATACGGCTTCTGCAGAAATTTTGCACTGCTGATTGAGCATTTCAGATGAATCGGTGCTTGTATTGGCATACGCTATTGCAACAACCGATATTGAAATGGCAGCAAGTATTGTCTTTTTCATTCTGTTTTCCTTAATTTGTGACCACATGTTGGGCAACAACCTAAATCTTGCGCTCGAACTTTTCGGAGAGCGGCATACACACTTGACTCTGAAATTTCCATTTTTCTAGCAGCCTGAGCTGCAGTCATGCCCTTCCCTACCCACTCTAGCGCTTGGTGGGTTTTTGGTATCAATCGTTTCATATCTCTCCTTCCATTTATCACTATACCACTGAAGTTCTGAAGTTGTGAACTTTAGTAAAAAATATTTATTAGCAGAAAAATGGGGCAAAAAAAAAGAAAAACCCCTGCAAGAGGGGTTTCTATGACGCTAGGAAGGTGCGGTGATCAGTGGGTGGCGCCAAAGCACATGAATTGGACGTCACCAAATTCAATAGAATTCAGATTGGAGGGTGCCGCAATGCGGGTATCGACAATTTGCAAGGTGCCACCCTGCTCTTTGCACAATAAACTTGCTTCTTGGATTTGCATATTCATGGGGATTGAACCCAAGGACCAAGGCGTAGAACCCTCAACACTGGATGTAATATCTTCAGGATGATTGGTCTGTTCAGCCTCAATATCAGCGCAAGCTGTTAAAAGAACAGCGCAAACTACGGGGATGAGGTAACTTTTCATAAACGCTGCGTATCACTTTCTAGATTTATTTTACGCCCCTTAGCGAATAAAAAACCACCCGAAGGTGGTTATTAAGTTGGCTGATTATCAAAAAATATCCTTGAAAAACTCAAGTCCAAAGATTTCTTTGAGATGTGTCATTTGATAATCAACTCTATCTTTCAGAAGATTTTTTACGATCTCCCTGTCGTACGTGAAATCTCTCATCACATCTTGCTTTATATCGTAAATTGGCCAATGAGCTTGCCCATCCACATTAGGATTACCAGTTTTTGCAAATGCCGCCCAGCTTTGAGATATTTTTTCAGACATTGCTTGATCTTGCGGACTATTTTTATCCATGCTTGGATACCAATATGTAGACCAAATACCCTTCTTTAGATCAGCAGTGGCATGCGCAATTAAACGGCATTGATCTACCCCAGATTCAGGCTGAGAAGGGGTTTGCGGCATGAGAGCCAGGCTACCGAAGACATAAGGAATTTCAAAGGTATGCGCTGCACCTGGATGAGAGGCTCGAATGTTTTTGCTCAGGTAATCAAAATAATAGGCATAAGCAGGGGCAATGCCTTTCATGCTGCCAGCCAACATCTTGGTACTAGCGCGATAAATCATATCCCCTTCGATATCAGAGGACAAAATACAGCGATCCTTCACTTTTGCATACAGTTTGGCAATTGTTTTTGGGTCTTCATGTAGCTTTTTCAGGAGAACATCGACGGGAGGTTGGCCGGGGACTAAAAAACTCGAATCCCAAGAATTGGTGCCAATAATAAATGGAACTTGAGCCTGTTTGTGCGCAGCAAATAGTGGCAGTGGATCTCCAGGAATAATTTGACCATCCACAAATGAGCTACCAAATTCACCTTTATAGAAGGCACTGGGATCCAAAACTAATTTTTGAGTTGGTAAGGCCCTCAATTCTTTGAGGGAGCTTACGCCAAGAGATGCCATATATTTAGCATCAACCTCTGTTTCTGGTGGCATCCCAAAACGTTTCTCAGTTAAGCCTCGCAGCGGACTTTGCTGAGCACTTTGCGCAATCGCTTTATGAAAAAGGCCTCTTGCAGCTTCAGATACCATCAACCAAGTCACGCTGCGGCCACCAGCAGACTGACCAAAAATAGTGACATTATTTGGATCGCCACCAAATGCGCTGATATTGCTCTTCACCCACTTCAGTGAGGCAATTTGATCCATCGTGCCATAGTTGCCAACAGGCTCACCCTTTGCTTTTGCTTCCTCAATTAATTCCTTTGGGGCAAAAAAACCAAGAGAACCTAGTCGGTATTCAACGGTTACGACAATCACGCCATTTTTAGTCAAATTAATTGGCGTGAACTGGGGATCCCTAGTGCCATCTACAAATAATCCACCCCCATGAAACCAAACCATAACGGGTAAAGCTTTGCCACCTTTGGCTGGAGTAAATACATTGAGCTTTAGGCAATCTTCATTACCTGGCAAATCAAGGCCTGTGCTGAGGTTTTTGACCGATGGCTGAGGACAAGAATCCCCAAATCGGCTGGCATCACGCACACCACTCCAAGCTAATGGAGTCTGTGGTGGCCGCCATCTAAGTTCACCCACTGGCGGAGCCGCATAAGGAATGTTCTTAAAAACCAACATGGAGTTTTCATAAGCGCCTTGCAGGGCCCCCGTCTGAATCTGAACAATCGGTTTTTGCTCATCAGCGTAGACAGAGATGGCAAATACACTGAGGACTAGAAAAATAGGAATCATTTTCTTCATTGAATTTCTCCACAAGGAATTAATTGCTACCGAACTGATTGGGGCCATCTGTGCCCTTTCGAATTAACAAATAAATAAAGTAAAAGACGCCGATGATTGTGAAATTAACCAACCACCACCAACCCGATTTATCAGAATCGTGCAAGCGGCGAATCATGACTGATGCGGAAGGTATCGTAATGAGAAACAAGCTAATAGCCTGTGTAATCCAAAAGGCGTTGGTGTAAACAACGGAACCGTTAACAGGATCAATCATCATATAAGGCTGCTGCATCGCCATCGATACTGCAAACTGAATGATCTCGCCCAAAATAAGAGCATATAAAAAGAAGTACCAGTACTCACTGCGAGAGGCCCTGCCCTTAAAGCTTGCATACTTAGAATAACAGCTTGCAATGGATTCTTTTATGTTCATCAATGTCTCCGATATTAATAGTTTGCAACCTTGATTGTGAGAAACAAAGCCGCACCACCAGAATTCATCGTTGGCCCCGACCCGATGCCGCTACTGTTAGTGTACTTGTTAACGCAGTATGGTTGAGCGCTAATGGCTGCAGCGCTGCAGTTACCATTGGCGTTGGTCTGTGTATATGCTAAGTTAGCAGACCACATACTGGCAAATTTTTTTTCAATACCAAGCTTCCAGTCGACATAGCTAGCAGCAGAATAATTGGCAACGTATTGGTATCCAGCGTGGGCTATTAAACTCCAACCTCCGTCAGCCCAAGTCCATGAAGACATAGGGAAATTACCAGTCAGATTCGTATAAGCAGAGCCTGCAGTGGAGGCGCCTGTGGGACTGAGCATACTTTCAAAATTGGTAAATGCAATATTTTGTTGGACGGAAAACGGGCCACGCTGAATAGCAAAAAATACAGCCCCGTTATGCACCATCCCAGAAGACATCCCCGTTTTAAAAGGACTAAATACGTAGTTGGATACATTACTGCCGGGATAAATGATTCCATAAATTCCAGTATTGATATGGTACTCATCAATTTGCTGAGCCCAACCTCCAAAGAGATCTGTTTCTAAAAGCGCTCCGGGATAACCAGCACCCGAAGAGACAGTAGAATTCCAATTACCGACATAAAAGTGGTTGGGGAGCATCAACCCCACTCCGCCCTGCACTGCCGGCATTCCAAAAGTTTGAGTCAGGCCACGCGATCGGTAGTCTGAAACCGCTTCCATATCCCATTGAAATTGATAGGGAGTTTGCGCTGCATTGAATTTCTTACTGTGATCGCTATCCGTTTGAGCATATGCATTCAGGCCAATCAGCATAGAAACTAAGCACAGTATGTAACGAATACGAATGCAGCTATTGATCATTAATGATAATAGGAGTGAGGATCTAGCTGATGCATTTCAGACTCAATGACAGTCTCGAGTTCATGCTGTAGCTCCACCTCGTTCTTGCCCGCAACCTCAATAACTGAACCTATTGATACTGTAATCACTCCAGGTCGTTTTAAGATTGAGTTCCTAGGCCAAAATCGCCCTGAATTCTGAGCGACCGGCAATATATTGGTTTGTGTAGCTAATGCTAGGCGTACGCCACCCTTACGATAGGGGGTAAAACTCCCAGCGCGGGTACGAGTTCCTTCAGGGTAAATCACAATCCACTTACCCTCTGCCAATTGCAGCTTGCCTTGACTAGCCACCAAAGCTCGCGCCTTTTCTGCATCGCCACGATTGATATGAATCATCTTTAAGGAAGCCAATGCCCAACCAAAGAATGGCAAGTAAAGCAATTCTCTTTTAAAGACAAAACACAAGGGTTTTGGAAAGATTGAGGGATAAGCAATGGTTTCCCATGCAGATTGATGCTTACCTAGAATGATCAGGGGGGTCTTTTCATCTTTGGGAATATTTTCTAAGCCCTGAACTCGATATTCAATGCCGCAGAGCTTTGCCAGCACCCATAAAGTGGTTTTACTCCAAAAGACACCCACCTGGTAGCGCGCACTGGTACTGGAAAAGGGAATCATGATGACTACGATGCTTGCGCACAGCGTTACATAGGCAAAAAGAAAAAGGTAAAAAAGGAGCGAACGAAGCCAGAGAATCAGAATAGTCATCAGCCAACCAGAAATGGGAACTTGCTGAAGATTTTAGCCTAGCAATTTTTGCTTGGCGGCATTAAACTCGCGCTCAATTGTGTCAACAATCTGTGCAACACTAGGAGCATCCTCAATCAGCCCGACTCCTTGGCCCGCACCCCAAATATCCTTCCAAGCCTTTGCACCCGAGCCATCTTTACCGGCCTGGGATAGCTTTGCAAAAGCTTGAGCATCTCCAGGCGCTAAATTACTGGGATCTAAGCCAGCATTAATGATGCTCTGCTTAATATAGTTCCCATGAATGCCAGTGAAGTGATCCGTATAAATAATGTCAGCAGCTTGCGCCTTCACGATAGCATCTTTATATAGCTCGCTTGCATGTGCTTCTTTACTTGCGATGAAGCGAGTGCCCATATAGGCGAAATCAGCCCCCATAGCCAAAGCGCCTAGCACGGCATCACCGGTTGATATCGCCCCAGATAAAATAATTGGACCTTGGTACATGGCACGTACTTCGCCCACTAAAGCAAAAGGCGATAGATTGCCGGCATGACCTCCCGCTCCAGCAGCTACCAGTATTAACCCATCCACACCAGCTTCAAGTGCTTTCTCAGCATGACGAACGCTAATTACATCGTGCAAAACAATTCCACCATAGCTATGAACAGCATCAATAATTTCTTTAACCGGTGCACGCAGGCTAGTAATGTAGATGGGCACCTGATGCTTTACACAGACGCGTACATCATGCTCAAGGCGTGTATTAGAAATATGAACGATTTGATTGACTGCCAGAGGACCAACAGCCCTGCCCGGATGTGCAGCAGAATGTCTTGCGAGCTCCTCTTTAATATTACTCAACCACTCATCTAGAAGCTCTGGTGGCCGCGCATTGAGAGCCGGGAATGAGCCTACGATCCCCGCTTTACATTGGGCGAGCACCAATTCTGGATAGCTGACCGTAAACATTGGCGCAGCAATAATGGGCAATCTTAGCCCCTGCAATGATTTAGGTATTCTTGACGCGCTCATTAATTTCTCAATTCTCGGCGTAGGATTTTTCCAACGTTTGTTTTTGGTAAATCAGCCCTAAACTCAATGAATCGAGGGCGTTTATAGTTTGTAAATTCTTTTTTGCAATACTCAGCAACATCTTCTTCGGTGATATTTGGATTTGATTTAACAATAAATATTTTCACCGCCTCGCCAGACTCATCATTTGGTACGCCAATCGCAGCACATTCCAAAACACCAGGCATTTTAGAGATCACTTCTTCAAGCTCATTTGGAAATACCTTAAAGCCTGAGACTACGATCATGTCCTTTTTACGGTCAACAATTTTTGTATACCCTTGCTCGTTCATCACCCCTATATCGCCAGACTTAAAAAAGCCATCACTCGTCATCACATGTTTAGTATCGTCTGGTTTATTCCAATAACCCGCCATTACTTGCGGGCCACGAATAGCAATCTCACCAGGAGTACCAAAGGGCACCTCGACTCCCGCATCATCCAAAATAAGAACCTCGGTTCCGGGCACAGGCAGTCCAATGGTTCCGGTAAAACTGGATATCAGAGGTGTGTTGACACAAGCCACTGGAGAGGTTTCAGAAAGGCCGTATCCCTCTGCAATCGGGACGCCCGTTATCTTTTGCCATTGATCTGCTACCACCTTCTGCACCGCCATACCGCCACCAATGGTTACCAATAAATTAGGTAACTTCACCTTTAAAAATGCTGGGCGATGAACTAGCGCATTAAATAGAGTGTTTACTCCTGGGAAAATATTAATATTAGGATGCGTATCTAGTAATTTAATAAATCCATCCATATCACGCGGATTGGGAACGAAAATAAGTAAGCCCCCTTTTCGCATACCAAAAAGAGCGCAGGCTGTTAAAGCGAAGATGTGATACATGGGTAAAGCGCACAAAAAAACCAATTGATCGACAGATCGATTACGCAGACCAGGCTCCAACCAGAGTTCCGTTTGAAAAACGTTTGCGAGAATATTCCTGTGTAACAGAATCGCACCCTTCGCCACACCAGTAGTACCACCGGTGTATTGCAAAAAGGCAATGTCGTCCAAAGATGAATTTGGTTTTAATAAGTGGGAGCGCGATCCTTTGCTTAAGACCCCTTTAAAAGTGTCGTGAGGCAGATCCCATGCTGGTACTGCTTTCTTTACTTTGCGCACTACAAAATCGACTACCTTGCCCTTCAAGCCAATCATTTCTCCGAGGCTTGTAACAATTAACTGCCTCAAAGGGGCGATGCCTGCTATCTGTTGATACACATGGGCAAAGTTCTCCAGAATAATCATGGCAGAAGCGCCACTATCTTTGAGTTGATACTCGAGCTCTCTGGATGTATAGAGTGGATTGACATTCACCACCACGAAGCCAGCTCGCAAAATACCGAGCATTGCAATCTGAAATTGCACGATATTTGGCAACATCACGGCTACGCGAGACCCTGGTTCTAAGCCTAAAGTTTGTAAGTAAGCGGCAAAATTTTTAGAGTAGAAATCAATTTCGCGATAAGTAAAAAACTTACCCATGTATTCGCAAGCATTGCGATTGGGGTAGCGAGCAAATGATTCTTCAAACATTTCCACCAAAGATGAATAGGCTGAAATATTGACATCATGAGGCACACCCTCTGGGTAACTCTGAAGCCATGGCTTACTGGGATTCGTCATATTTATATTTGCAATAAAAACAAAAACAAGGAAAGAAAAAGCCCTCAAGCAGAGGGCTTTTAATCAAGCGATTACAACATTAGAAGCGGTAGCCAATTCCAACAAGGAAATCGGTTCCAGTCCCACTCAAAGTCATGCCGCTAACAGTAAGCCCTGTTGTTGTGGTCGTGGACGCAAGATTTTTACTGCCATATGAAGCGTAATTAACCTCTCCAAAAGCATAAAAAGAGGATGTCAACATTTGTTTATATCCAAGACCTAAGGTGTACCCAGATAAATTGGTGGAGCTATATGGAATCGTTGGCCCCGATAAGCCTATAGACGCACCAGTGTAGCCAACCTTAAGATAAGCAAGTCGATCTTTATCAAACGCATATCCGGGACTTAAAAATACATTGTAAAGATTCTTAACATTATAGGAGGCAGAAGCGGACGCATTATAAGCCGAATATGGAGATGGCAATGTGGCATTTAACGTTCCAGCTGCAGACGAACTTGCGCCAGGGTAATAACTAGCGCCGATACCCAGAATATATGACTCACTAATTCCAAAGTTGTACCCACCAGCCAAGTTAATTAGCCCAGTATTTACATTACTTACATTTGATGCTGAAGCTGTAGCCGGGATAGTCGACAGGGGTGACGGGTATTGCGCAGCCCCGCCACCAATTGTAGGTGTAAATATTCCAAAACCAACCCCAACCTGACCATAGGCGCCCTCCCAAGCATTTGCCTTAGATGATTGCGCCATAGCTCCAGTTGATGCAATGCTGGCTGCCGCCAAAACAAGTGCGCTTATTTTGATTTGCTTCATTTGTCTTCCTCGTTGAATTTAATAGTTATTTGTTTGAATACCACTTTAGCTACTTTATCTACATTCCTAAACTTTTATAGTT
>Ga0364900_10175_pt1 | contig 26664 bp, 20 predicted proteins | sample ExccelJu500002D3_FD_206974 | JGI IMG/M metagenome (GOLD analysis project Ga0364900, IMG submission 206974) | Enriched cells from Trout Bog Lake Hypolimnion, Wisconsin, USA - BchlTB.July09.5000.02.D3 | ecosystem: Environmental > Aquatic > Freshwater > Lake > Hypolimnion/Profundal zone | place: USA...
CCTCCACCAATGCCCTTATCCGTCGCTACCGCGAAACTCGTGGATTGGCGTGAGCGGAGTTGAGATCAGGCGGACAGGAAACATCATATTATGGAACACTCTCTATGGCTCGTGCCTCTGGGCGTTGTGTTGGGCGCTCTTGGAACCCTGATCGGCGCGGGCGGTGGATTTATCCTGATGCCCGTGCTGATGATGCTGTATCCGAACGTCAACACGGATACGTTGACGAGCATGTCGCTGGCCGTCGTGGTTTGCAATGCGTTTTCAGGTTCGTGCTCGTATGCGCGGATGAAGCGCATTGATTACAAGTCCGGCCTGCTCTTCTCTTGCGCCACCATCCCAGGCGCCGCGCTTGGCGCCTGGAGCACCGGCTATATTCCGCGCCACTGGTTCAATGGCGTGTTCGGCGTGCTCATGGTGATTGCTGCCGCCTATCTCGTTTTTCGCCGGACAGAGGTCAAGGAATCTCCGGACCAGAGACCCGAGGGGCATGTTGTCCGCCATGTGGTAGAACGATCGGGCGTTGAGCATGTTTTTTCATATAATCCGAAAATCGGTCTGCTCCTGAGTCTGTTTGTGGGCTATATATCCAGCGTGCTCGGAATTGGCGGCGGTATTGTGCATGTGCCCATTCTGGTTCGCGTGCTGCACTTCCCGGTGTATCTGGCGACAGCGACCTCGCTCTTTATTCTGGCCATCATGGCGCTGACCGGCGTGATCGTTCATTTGGCGCGCGGATCGTTTTCAAATGCCTATCTTGCGCAGACTGCGGCTCTTGCCATCGGTGTGCTGATCGGCTCGCCGATTGGGGCGAAGCTTTCCTCCCGCGTGCATGGACGTTGGATCATTCGCGTTCTGGCAGTTGCGCTGGTGATGGTCGGAATCCGCATTCTGATCATGGCCATGCATCGTTGACCGGATCAAGGCGCATCCGGCATGGTGGTTTCAATCGCCGGTGAAGATCTGGGGTGCGGATGCGTCGTGTCCTGCTGCGGCACTGGCAGGATGGGTCGCTTGGGCTTGAACGTCTCCGGGTAGTCGGTCTTTAACATCAAGGACAACGCGGGGACTGTCTGAATCATGGCGCGTATTTCAGATGTAGTGATGCGCAACGCGCCAAACTGCAGGTTGTCGCGGCAATAGGAGTAGGAAACAAGACCTTCTCCAGGTTTGGGCAGCATGGCCTTTTGTTCGGGCGTAACTTTGTCGCACAGGCCAAGCAATGCAGGGATGGCCTCTGACAATCGGATATACGAGATATCCATGGGCTGGGGTGATTTCTTTTCAAGGCATGCGTAGGCTTTTTTGAAGAATCCAAGCGTATTGTTTTTTGCCTGCACACGGTCAATGATGGGGTCAATATCACCGGGTGTTCCATAGACTTCGACAAGATCCTTTCCAACGAAGGCACGTTCAATGGTGAGCTTTGCGAGCAAAGAGAGCGCCTCATGGGAGCCAAGCGGCAGATCGGCACTGAGCGTATTGGTTGAAGGCAGAAGTTGATAGTGATAGGCCTGTACGGTAATCCCTGAATAAACCCGCTCTGGGAGAGATGTCAGAGAGAATCCATAGGGGTTTTTCTTCCAGTAGGAATTAGTCGGACATTGAAGGGTTTTCAAAGTATCAGACATTTTGCCCGCGTCAGATATGGCAAAAACACCCGCAAACACCAAACCATTGGTATGAGCATTGGGCAATAGGCCCCAGGTGTAGTCGCCCGTATACTGTTTCAGGAGGTCTGTCAGAATCGCTTGCCGATTCGTAAAATCATACGGTTGTGCCATAGGCATGGCTTGCAGGATTTTCTTTGTGAAATCCATGTATGGTTTGGCCAGCAGATCCATGCCGGCCAGAGTGCCGCCCACACTTCCAATCAGCGTTTCGGGTGGCAGGATGGAGAGATACCGGTCTTTTGGAGCATGGCCCTTGTTCAGAATGGCAGCCAACATGGAGTCCGGCTTGGCATCTATGCATGTCAACAGCGATCCAGCCTGGGCATCCATTTTCAAGCCGATCTCCAATCCGCGAATCTGCCGGAGGATATCCAAAAGCGCATCCATTTCGGTGCCAAGCACAGCAGCAGTCGCTTCGTTGGTTGGATTTTTGTTTGGGTGGGGCGCCTTGGACACATCGGCGCGCGCTTTGCTCAGGGTTTTTTCCAGCATCGGCATGAGCATTTGGATGTTGATGCTGGCGCTAATATCTGCGGTGATATTTTTAATGGAAGGAGCGGTTTTGGCTTCCAAATGCCTGGAGAGCAGAAGCGTATCCTCCAGGGTCTCGCCAACCACCGCGAGATGATTAATCATGACCACATGGAGTTTTTCGGGATACTCGCCGGGATGCATGGGTATGCGGAAGGAGCAACAACCATTCGTTTGAAAGACCGTTGCATACGCATTGCTCAGGATATTCAAGTACGCATTCGTATCGGTCAGCGGGAGCGCCAGCACGAGCGACGATGATTTTCTTTCGCGCTGCGATTTGTTGATCAAATACAGGCGAATGGGATTTTGTCTGTCCACATTTTCAAGATTGGAAACGTGGAGGATTGGCAGAATGATCTGGTTGAGACTTTCCTGTTGAAGAGGAATGACCGATGCCCGGCAGAGGGACAACACATTGGAGGTGCAGGCATTCCAACTGCTGATTTCCACCACGCCGAACACATCTGTTTGGGCGCGCGCAGAAGAGAGCGCGGCACAGATGAGGAGCGTCAACACGGCTCCGGTGCGAAACATGCGTTTCATCATGGATGGCTTCCTTATTTGAGGGGGCCGGCAAGCATTTAACGATGGAAACATGGTACATGGGTTTTATGGTTTAGGCAATGTGCCGCCGTGACTCGGCTTGCCTTTCCTCATCGCATCTGGCACGTTCTTTGCGTGCGGGTTGCGTGAGCATGATGTCGTACCTGCGAGGAGTCCTTTGTGAGACGGTTGTCCACCTTTGTCCTGGCCTGTCTATGTGTGCCGGCCGGAGTATGCTCACTGGTTTATGAGACGGTCTGGATTCAACAGTTCAGCTTCGCATTTGGCTGCACTGTTTCTGCCGTAAGCCTGGTGGTTGCGATTTTTCTTGCGGGTCTGGCCTTGGGAAGCCAGGGGTTTGGGAAAATCTCCGCGCGCCTTCGTCATCCGCTCCGGCTGCTGGCCGTGTTGCAAGTCATGACCGGCCTTTATGCTCTGGCCTTTCCATACATTCTTCAGGCCATGGACACTTGTTATTCCGGGCTCTACCTGAGCGCGGCCTGGAGTCCCTTCCTGCGTCTTGCGCTTCGTGGCTTGCTGACCGGCTTGGTTATTCTGCCACCAACCATCATGATGGGCGGAACGATTCCGCTCATGATCCGCCAGGGTGTAAACCGTCTCGATAACTTAGGACGATTGGCCGGATTGTTCAACGGACTTAATACGCTGGGCGCGGCGGTTGGCAGCTTTCTTGCCGGATATCTTCTGTTGAAAATCTGCGGCATTCGCCACACAGGTCTGTACGCAGGCCTGCTTCATATTCTCAGCGGATGTGTTGTCGGCGTTCTTTCCCTGCGCCTGGGAGCTTCGTCTGAAGAGGCAGACGGGGTCAAGCGGCAGCAGGCCGGCATAAATCGCCTTTTCCAGTCTTCGCGCGGTGTGGCAACTCTGGCCATGGTCAGCTTTGCCCTTTCCGGGTTTACCTGCGTGGCCTGTGAAATGCTGTGGCTGAGAAACTTCACATTCTACTTTCACGACACCATTTATCTGTATAGCGGCATCATTGGCGTGGTTATTGTTGGGTTGGGTGTTGGCAACCTCGCGGGGGGATTGTTGTTTCGCCGCGCAACCTGGCTGGCGGCCAGGCTTGGATTTGTTCAATGGGCTGTTGGCATAACAGTCTGCTTGTCATTTGTCGTGAGCGTTCCCTGGTGGCAGGAAATCTCCCGCGCGGGCGCGGAAGATGTTTCCCAGGTTGTGATGTTTTTGTTTGCGCTGCTGTTTGTGCCTTCCTTTTGCATGGGTCTGGCCTTTCCGCTGGCTGTTCGGATTGCGACACCCACGATTCAGATGGCAAGCTGTCGCGCGGGTCAGCTCTGCGCGCTGAACACGCTGGGATCCATGATCGGCTCCCTGTTGACCGTATTCCTTTTGATTCCGAATATAGGAATGGAAAAAACACTGCTTCTGCTGGTTGCGCTCAATCTGATGATGGGTGTTCTTCTGATCCGCGCGGAAAAGAAGCTACCTTTTCGCGCCTGGGCGTCCTGGTTGCCCGTCGCGGCTGCGATTGCGCTGCTGTGCGGGGTTCGTCTAAGCGCTCACATCGCGTTGCCCGGAACGCTTCTGCGCGCCATGTTGCCCGAAGGGTGCGAACTCGTGGATGTTCGCGAAGGGCTGACGGGAACAAGCTGGATTACACGGTCTGAAAACACGCATTACGCGCTGTGGTCCGATGGACTTGAGATCAGCAAGACCTGGCACGAGTCGTTCTATGAACAGGGGTTTATCCCCATGCTGATTGCGCCGCGCATACCGGAGCGCGTGCTCAGCCTGGCATCCGGCGGAGCGTTGTCCACCACCGGCGTCCGCCTTTTTCGAGAGATGCGCGAATTGGTGTGCGTGGACATCTGCCGTGAAAACATGGCGCTGGCACGGGCCCATTTCCCGCAGAATGCGGGACTGTCGGACGATCCCCGCGTGTCGTTTGTCGTGGACGACGCCCGCAGTTATTTGCGCAGCCATGCATCATCCTATGACCTGATCCTGGTCGAGGCCACGCCGCCCATGTACAGCTTCCGCAATGCATTTTTATTTACGCGGGATTTTTATGCCGCCGCTGCGCGGCGGCTGGCCAGCGCCGGCATGTTTGTGCAGGTCATTCCGCTGGGTCACCTGTCCGACCCTGAAACCCGGTCGGTCATGAGAACATTTGCCAGCGTCTTTCCCCGCTGCGCGCTTTGGTTCAACGGCGGCATGGACTGTGTCATGATCGGACAGTTCAAGCCCCTGGTGTTTAATTTTCGTGAAACCACCGAACGCGTGAACAGGCCGGAAATTCGGCGGGCGCTTGAGGCTTGCTCGCACACTGGCCAATACATGGCCGCCGGCAATCTGTTCTCCGGATTTCTCCTGGATACACCCGAGTTTGAACAGGTCGCCGCAGGCGGGGAGATTTACACTGATGATCGATCGGGCCTTATGTTTTCAACAGGCCTGAATCTGGCTCCGGCCAATATCCGGCGGATTCACGAAAACCTCTCTTCCTGGGATGAGATTTCCAGGCACTTTGCGGACCCAGAGGACATGACCGCCAACGATGGGGCGCTCTCATTTGGCGCGCACATCAACGAACGACGCCAGTTCTTTGTTGCGAACATGTATGGCCCGGCCTACATCTATCCGGCGATGTTGAATTTCATTCAGCATTACGCGCTGAACAAGGTTCTTGAAATCAACAAGCTGCGAACCTATCTCACGGCCCATCATCGGACGGCGGAACTGGAGGATTTGTATCAGCGGTTAAAATCGCCCGAGATGTTTCAAACGCCCGACAGCCCGGCACAGGGGAAGGGGAGAGGGAGAGAGTGAGCAGTGACCAGCGAACAGTGGGTAGGGTGAGGGACGAATGGCGTGTCGGATGCGTGCTGTTGCCCGGCGTTTTGGGCCGAAAACTCGCGCGTGATGCCAACCCGGCTACGGTGTTGTCGCAGGTCTCGCGGATACGTATCCAGCTCAACCTGCGCCGCCTTGTAGCCGGGCTGTCCTGACGCCCTCTTTTCGGCGAACAACGCCAAAACGCCGCGCAGGTGGCCTCTCGGCGCGGGTATTTTCCCGCGCCGATGAAGAAGCGTGATGAAAGGTGCGGAAGGTGTGGTCATGGGAAACAGGCCTTGGTGAAGAGTGGACGGTGGCAGGATGGTCGTGCGAGGACGCACGACACTACACAGGGAGAAGACAGGGAGCGACGCATGGCGCGACACAGGGAGAAGGGGTACAAGGCGAGGATGGAATTTTGAGATTTTGAAAAACCTTAAAAATAGGACAAATAAGAGTGGTCCAACCTTGTACGAGGCTACAGCAAAATTTCGGTTGACGTACTGTGTGTACTATTGTACATAGTACACCATGTTAAGTTTCGCTGTGGATATCAAAAGCGGATTGCCGGCCTACGAACAGGTTGTCTATGCCGTGAAGAAGGCCATGATCGTCGGCGTGCTGAAGCCGGGCGATGTGTTTCCTTCCGTCCGCAAACTGAGCCAGGAACTGCGAATCAACCCGAATACCGCCCACAAGGTTGTCATGTCTTTGGTTTCGGAAGGGCTTCTTGAAGTGAAGCCGGGAATCGGGACGATCGTGTCAGTCTCTCCTGCTGCCAGCATCCGCCAGCTCAGCCAGCTTCTCGGACTTGAAGTTGAGCGGCTAGTCGTGGAAGCCAAAAGGTTCGGGTTGAGCGTCGAAGACGTGGTGAATGCTGTACGAACGCATTGGAAACGTCTGTGAAGAAGGTTTTGAAGGAGAACGGATATGCATGACATGATCGAGACGCGAAACCTCTCCCGCCGGTTCGGGAAAACCGAGGCGGTTCATGAGTTGACGCTAGGTGTTCCAGAGGGGCGGATTTTCGCTTTGCTCGGTCCGAATGGCGCGGGCAAGAGTACCACGATCAAACTGCTGATGAACATCCTGGCTCCGACGGGCGGCGAGGCGACGGTGCTTGGGCGCAATATCCGCGATTTGGGGCCTGCCGAATTCCGTCAAATCGGATATGTCGCCGAGGATCAGTCGCTTCCGGACTGGATGACCGTACAGCAGTTTTTGGACTATGTCAGGCCCATGTATCCGACCTGGGATTCGGCGTTTTGTGACGCATTGCTGAAGCAGTTCGATTTGCCATTGGATAGGAAGCTGAAGCATCTCTCTCGCGGCATGCGCATGAAAGCTGCGCTGCTTTCATCATTGGCCTATCGTCCACGACTGCTGGTTTTGGACGAACCGTTCACCGGGCTCGATCCGTTGGTTCGCGAGGAATTCATCCACGGCATTCTCGAACTGACCCAGCAGGAGCATTGGACGGTGTTCATCTCCTCGCATGACATTGATGAAGTGGAACGGCTTGCCGACTGGGTGGGAATCATCAACGAAGGACGCCTAATGGAGTGTGAATCCGTGGAATCCATCCAGGGGCGATTCCGGCGGATTCAATTTGTGGTGGACGACCCGGTGGCCAGCCTGCCGGAGCATCTACCGGAGAGCTGGCTGTTGCCGGAGAAAGAAGGGCGCGCGGTGCGGTTCATCAATGCCCGCTATCAAGCCGGCGCTGACGAAGCCGCAGTGCGCAATGTGTTCCCCTCGTGCGGTGAAATCGCCGCAATCCCGCTGTCGTTGCGGGAAATCTATCTTGCATTAGCCCGGATGTACCGCTTTACAGCGAAGGAGAAACGGTCATGAATCTGGTCTGGCATAATCTCAAGAAGGATATCCGGCGTTTCAGGCTGTTCATAACCGCGTGGCTTACAGCGCTCGCACTCTTGACGGCCATGGGAATTCTCTTTCCAGCGTCGTGGAATAACTGGTTGGTAGAGGCATTGGTGGCGGTCGGCCTCCCGGCTGTCCTGCTTGCATTAATGATTCATCAGGATCCTTTGGGGGATGCCCGATCTTTCTGGCTCACGCGCCCGATCTCGCGCCGAACGCTGCTGGCGGGCAAGGTGTTTTTCGCGGGATTGATCGTCATGCTGCCCGTGCTGCTGCATCACTTGCTTGTTCTGACTTATGAGGGGTGGTCCACGAGATTGCTTCTTCTTGCTGCTCCGGAAGCCTTCATCAAGGTGCTGGCAATAACCTGCCTGGTCGCCGTCCTCGCTGCGTTCACGTCAAAAGTCACCACCTTTTTAATTGTCGGGATTTGCTGTCTGGTCGGTGCCATCGCCACCGCGAATGTTTTGGTGCCTGGTTGTATTTCCCATTCGCAACATATCATGAGATATGGGATCTGGCTGCTACAGCCGCAAAAACTGGTCATCGCCGGTGTCACGGTGTTACTCGGGTCGAGCATGCTGGCGTGGCAGTATATGACCCGCATGCGCATGAAAAAAATTGCCATCGTCCTGGCGCTGTCTGGCGCCCTGTGCATAGCGCTAATTCAGTATATGTCCATGCGCATGAACATCTGGCACGCACAAAAGGCTTTTTCCGCAGAGGCAGCGTCTCCTTGCAATGCAGAATTGACCATTCGAACTATGACATCCTGCAACTGTAATGGGGAGCCGGGGTTTACCACCACCTTTGCTGTTCACAATCAACGGGAAGGCACGGCAATGAAAATCATGGCCGGAGATGTATCTCTGACGCCATCCGGAGGGGGGGCGTACACAGGTTCGCTTGTTTATGCTTATGATTCGTCTTTGAAGAATAATCTGCTCGTCGCTGTTAAGCGGGATATTGGAAACTGCAAGGATATTAACTTGGAACAACGGGATGCGGGGCCATTGACGTCAGTTCTAAATGGGACGCTGATCATTGCGAACAGCAACGGCTACAATGCTTGCATCGGAAAGAAGGTCGCCATCACAGGCCAAGTTGTTTTGGCTGTTCTTGACTACAAAATGGAAGGATGTGCGCCCTTGAAACGTGGCGCTTGCCTGACGTTCGACTCAACTCGTGCCTGTATTCTCAGTGTTGACCGAAAAAACAATATGACGGAGATCAAGATCAGGCGGAAAAGCATTAATTTGGCCTTTGCGGAGAGAAATGACGACATGGCGAATGGGCTAGAGGACCATTTATGGGGTGACGAGAGACTCTGGTTCCTAAGTAACAGAAAAGCGGCGGAAGTTGCCTTCCCGTGTGGCTACGGGAGTAGTTCGTCATTGCAAGATTTGTTGCCTGTTGTTTCTCATTCTTGTGGCGAAAGCACATGGTCTTTTTCTTCCGGATTGACAGACGCCTGGTTGCAGGATGCTGAACTGGTTTGTTTTAAGTGCATCTGGATCGATTCATGCCTTGCGACCTTTGAGGCGAAGGATTTTCAAATGCCGTCTGATCCCCGAAGCGAAAAGGCAAGCTCTTGCTACTGAAGGCTGGCTTGCGGAGTGGACGCACGGCGCTACACAGAAGAAGTTACGAGTCGGAAGAGCGCAGCCAGTTTTTGATCCGCCGTTTTTCCGGACAGATGAGGCAGATGTCCGTTGACCAGGAGCGGATCGCGGGAGCGCTTGTTGAACAGCCAGGCCCGCGTGTCTCGGGCCTCGATCCGGCCGATCCCATGTTCCGCCGCGTGTACGCGCAATTCCGCAAGACGCAACAATCGCGCCGCTGCCGGTGGTGGCCGACCATAACGATCGGTCATTTCTGCGCGCAGGGCGCGCACTTCCGCGATGCTGATGGCCTCTGCCAGCTTGCGATGAAGCATCAGGCGTTGCGGTTCATCCTCCACGTAGTGATACGGCAGGGATGCTGATGACGCGTCGTTAGGCAGGCCAGGCGCGAGGTCAATAAAATCGAGCTGTAGTTCGACATCGACCAGAACGGGAGGCTTCTCGCCTTTGAGATGCGCCACGGTGCGTCGAAGAAGCTGGCAGTAGAGGCCGAATCCAATGGCGGCAATATGACCGCTTTGCGCTGCGCCGAGCAGGTTGCCGGAGCCGCGGATTTCCAGGTCGCGCATGGCCAGCCCGAATCCTGCGCCCAGGCCGCTATGCTTTTGAATCGCGGCCAGGCGTCGGCGGCCATCTTCGTCAACATGTCCCTGGTCCGGCAGCAGCAGGTAGGCGAAAGCCTTGTGCGAGGATCGCCCAACCCGTCCGCGCAGTTGATAGAGGTCCGCGAGTCCGAATCGGTCGGCGCGATGCACGAAGATCGTATTCGCGCGAGGAATGTCGAGTCCGCTTTCCACAATGGTTGTGCAAAGCAGCACATCATGGGCGCCGTTTTCAAACTCGCGCATGATGGCGGCAAGCTGACCGGATGACATCTGGCCGTGCGCAACGGCGATCCGCGCTTCAGGCACGATGCGTTCCAGACGCTGGCGCATGATGTCAATAGTCAGCACGCGATTATAGAGAAAGAAGACCTGTCCTTCGCGGTTGAGTTCCTGCAGGATGCCTGAACGAATGACGGCATCCGTGTCGCGAACCACGCGTGTTTCAACCGCGAGGCGCTCCTGTGGCGGTGTTTGCAACAGACTGAGGTCGCGCGCGCCGGTCAGGCTGAGGTAAAGCGTGCGCGGAATGGGCGTGGCCGTCAGCGTGAGCACATCCACCAGTTGGCGCACATGCTTGAGGTATTCCTTGTTCGACACGCCAAAGCGCTGCTCCTCGTCAATGATCAACAACCCAAGATCCTTGAATGCCACGCTCGGCTGGAGCAGGGCGTGCGTGCCGATAACAATATCCACCGAGCCTGCGGCCAGCGCATCGAGCACGCGCTGGCGCTGGGCATGTGTGCGAAAGCGACTGAGCACCTCGATGCGCACGGGATAGGCGGCCATGCGCTCGCGGAATGATTCGTAGTGCTGCTCGGCGAGCACGGTGGTGGGCACGAGCACAGCCACCTGTTTGCCGTTCATGACTGCGATGAACGCGGCGCGCATCGCGATCTCTGTCTTGCCATAGCCGGCATCGCCGCAGATCAGGCGGTCCATGGGGCGCGTGGATTGAAGATCGGCCTTGATCTCAGCAATGACCTTTTCCTGGTCAGGGGTTTCCTGATAAGGGAAAGCAGCCTCAAAGGCATGCATCCACGCAGGGTCGGACTCAAAGGCAAACCCCGGACGCACCTGACGGCGCGCCTGTGTCTCGAGCAGTGAAACGGCGAGATTCTGGATCGCGCGCTCCGCATCCGCTTTTTCGTGTGTCCAGCGCTTGCCGCCAAGCCGGTGCAAGGGCGCATCGCGCCCGGCCACGCCCACATAGCGGCTGAGCAGATGCGCATGCGAGACCGGCACGTGCAAACGAGCGCCCTCGGCATACTCGAGCGTGAGCACTTCCGTGCGTCGGCCATCCATTTCAATTTCGGTCGTGCCGGTGTAGCGTCCAATGCCGTGGTCCAGATGCACGACCAGGTCACCGGCGTCCAGATCGGCCAGTGTGGCAATGCGCGCGCCGCGTGTATCGGTGGATGCGGCGGCACCTGGGAGGTAGCGCCTGCCGGATTGTTTGCGCACGGCATAGAGGTCCGGTTGGGCAGCAACCACTAATTTTCCGGCAGGCAGGACAAATCCGCCGGAGAGTCGGGCATGAATAACAGCCAGTTTATGTGTTCGCGGCCTGGATGCGCATGCGCGCTCAAGCTGTTCGCACGAGCCGGCTGTATCCATGCAGAGCGCCACCGTATCGCCGGCCTCGGCCCGGGAAGCCAGGCTGTCAAAGAGGCGTTCGCGCGCAGAGGCCATCAACTCGGGATGATGCCAGTCGCCAAAGTCCGCCAAGCCGGGCAGCGCTGCGATTTCGAGCGGCAGCACGGGCGTGGAGGCGGGAGCAGGATCGCCACAAAAAAGCTGCAGCCCTGGTTGCCGCAAATCGAAACGCGCAATCAGGGCATCCCAGGAGAGGCGTGATGTTTTTTCCGTGGCTGGAGTGGAAGAGGCATTGGAATCCTGAGTCGCGATTGCGCCATCCTCACGATGCAGGTTTTCGTCACACCGCTGGCGCAGGCGGTCATGGTCCAGCCAGAGCACTGACGAGCCGGGAGGGATCAGATCCGCGAGCCATGTGCGCGCCATGGAGGCGGTTTCGCAGGGCGGCAGCCAGGCTTCCGCGCGCTTCTCAATGGAACCCTGCGAACCGGGATCGAACACGCGGAGCGATTCGAGTTTTGAGTCCAAGAACTCGGCGCGCAAAGGCATGGCGGCGGTGAGAGGCCACACATCCAGCAATCCGCCACGCACGGCCAGTTCCCCCTTGGATGAAACCTCCGGGACTCGTGTGTAGGCTCCGGCGATCAGCGTGGCCACCAGATCGTCGAAAACATACTCCGCATCCACGGTCAAATGCACGGAAGCGCGCTCAATGGCCGACGGATCCGGAACCGGTTGCTGAAGCGCGTGTACGCTCGTGGCGATCAGGATGGGTTGTGGCAAATCGCGCAGCGCGCGCAATGCGGCGAAGCGCACGCCGGCGAGCTCGGGGTCGGTTGTTTCGTCCACGCCCTCCTGTGCGGGAAAGAAGAGGAGACGTGAATGTGCGGCGTGTGAAAAGGCCAGCAGATCGGCGTGCAGGGCTTCAAGCTCGGTTGGCCCTGGCGCAACAGCCAGGAGCGTGGCATCCGGCCTCCGGCGATGGAGTGCGAGCGCGGTCAGAGCCGCGCTGGCACCAGGCAGACCGGGTGCAGACAGCCGAGGCGCATTCACGCGCGGCCAGGCATCGCGCAGGGCCGCGGCAAAAGTTTCCACGATAGAGGCGGGTGTGGGCATGGCTTTAGGGACCGCCTCATGATAAGACGAATAGGGCAGAGAAGACAAATAGGACAAATGGCGCGCCGGAGGGAGAGAGTGACCAGTAAACAGTGACCCGTGAGCAGTGTCTCGCCGGGCAACAGGAAGGTCGTGCGAGGACGCACGACACTACACAGAGAGATAACAGTGAGACCGCGCGAGACAGCGGGTGTGTCATGAGTAGAATACATTTGCTGTCAAATGACTTCTATTGTATTCTCTCTGTATTTGCTGCAACGCATGGAGGCATGCATGTCCAAGACCGTGACACTTCGACTCGACGAACCTGTTTACCAGCTTTTCAAAAGCGTGGCGAAACGCGAAAACCGGCCCATCTCGAATTTTATCGAGACGGCAGCCATGCGTTTTGTTCAGGACCACGAAGTCGCGGACGAGTTTGAAATGGCGGAGATTCGGGCGAATACCGGGCTGAACCAAAGTCTGAAACGAGGATATCAAGATGCCAAGCACCGGCGCGGCGCCTTCGTCTGAGTTTCGTCTTTTTGAGACCGAGGAGTTCCGCAAGGCCTTGGACCGTCTCGGCCCGCCCCGGTTCTTGCGAAAGAAACTCGATGCCTATGTCTACCCGCAGCTTAGGCAAGGCCCGTACTTCGGCCCCAACATCCGCAAGTTGCAAGGCTATACGCCTACGACTTGGCGTTACCGTGTCGGTCCATATCGTATCTTCTACTCTCTGGATGACACCGAACGGATCGTATTTATTCTAACGATTGACGATCGAAAAGATGCCTACAAATAAATCTTACCCTCTCCGCCGCTGATGCGAGGGGGGAATCTTGAGCAGAATCCGATATTTGGCCACGGTTCGACGGGCGACATGGAGGCCGTTTTCAGTCAATTTCTCCTGGATGACTTGATCCGAGAGAGGATTGTCTGGCGGCTCCTCAGCCACCATCCGCGCAATGCGATCCTGCACCGTCTTGTTCGAAACCGACGGACCGCCTTCTGAGCGCAAGCCGGGCGTAAAGAAAAACTTCATCTCAAACACGCCCTTGGGCGTGCTCATGTACTTGTTGGCCACCGTTCGGCTGACGGTGGTCTCGTGAACACCCACCTTGGCTGCGACGGCAGCCATGGTCATGGGGTGCAGATACGCGATCCCCTGGTCCAGAAACTCCTGCTGTGCCTCGACAATCTCCGTGGCGATGCGGAGAATGGTTCGTTGGCGCTGGTGAATGCTTTTGATCAGAAAAGCGCCGGCGCGGATGCGTTCGCGAATGTAACTTTTCACATCAGGCTTTACCGAGGCGTCCTGCAACAGCGTACGGTAATGTGCGCTGATCCGGATGTGGGGGAGTTGGTCATTATCCACAGCCACCACGTACCGGCCGTTCACCTTGTGGACAAAAACCTCCGGCGTGACGTAATCGGAAAGCTCCGGGGCAAACACGCGGCCCGGGCGCGGATCAAGGGAACGAATCAAATGCTCGGCTGCCTCTGCCTGCTCAAGTGTGGCGTTCAGCGATTTGGCAATGACCTTGAGTTTGTGGGCGCCCAGCTCGGCCAGATGATTCTCAACAATAGCCGTGGCCAGCCGTATGTCGGGTCCGTTGCCACGCGTGTCGAGTTGCAGCAACAGACATTCACGCAGGTCGCGCGCGCCCACGCCGGCAGGGTGAAACTCCTGAATCACAGCCAGGACATCCTCCAGATGCGTGGCATCGCAACTCATGGAAACAGCCATCTCAGCCAGGCTGCCGGTCAGATAGCCATCTTCATTGATTTGCCCCACCAGGGCTTCGGCGAGTTTCTTATCCTCGTCCGAAAGTTCCGTGAACGTGATCTGTTCCAGCAGATGATCCTGCAGCGAGACGCGCTGTTTCACCGAATCCAACAGAAATTGGTGACGCTCCTCCGCGTCTTCCATGCTGGGAGCGTTTTCCATGCCCTGAAGAAAATAATCGCGCCACTCTTCGTCCAGCTTGGTCAGCGCGTCGAACTCGCGGTCAAAATCAAGCGGATCGTCCTTGGCTTCGGCTGTTTCCTGCGGTTGTTCCGCATCCATCGAGACTTCATGAGGATCGGTCACGTCTTCGATGGTCGGATTGGTCTCCATCTCCTGTTGAATCAGGGCGCGCAGCTCCATCATCGGCAGTTGGAGCATTTCCAACGACTGACGCATCTGGGGCGCCAGCGTCATAATCTGACGCTGTTGCTGAAGAAGCGATAGAGAAGGTCCAGCCATGGGTCCGCAATTCTCTCTTTCAAAGATCAGGATACAATGCGCCCTGCAAGATTCGCAAGATGGAATCGGATGAATTGGAATGAAATATGCTTGCGCCCTGCGCTCAGTCGGGGTTTCTGGGGGATAACACTTGTGAAAAAAGGCGTCTTTGTCCCGCAACTTTCCATTGAAGTGTGAAAAGAAGCCAATATATACTTAATATATTCTATGCGTTGTCTCGGGGTGTTTATACGGCTCGAGGTGTTCATAGAAATCGAAACGTGTTTGAAAAAACAAAATATTTGCCTTTTGACATCATTCGATTGGTGTTGTGGATATGTTTTGTTTACGCTGCGGTTCTTCCCGTTTTTGCGTCTGTGCCGTTGATAGACAGTTCGACCAATGCGAGCGGCACGGTAGGATTGCCGTTTCACTATCTGATTTATGGGCAGAACAGTCCTACCAACTATGCTGCCTCTCCATTACCGCCTGGGCTGAGCGTGGATCCGTCGACAGGCATCATGACCGGGACGCCACTGGCGTCCGGCAGGAGCAACATTGTCATCAGCGCGGCCAACTCAAGCGGAACGGGAACCGCCACGCTGGTTCTCAGCATACTTCCATCCACGCCGGCGCAGGTTGTGGTTTATCCTGGACCAGGCACCAATGCTTATCGCTCAAGCCTGTACACGGTTCAGGTCAGCAAGGGGACTGTTTGGACTTCAAGCTATGTGTATGCCTACAGCCGCAGCAGTGTGCAGCCTGATTGGCACAATGGCGCATCGCCAACTATGCACTTCACCACGTTTAGCACCACGGGGCCAGTAAATATTCAGGTCAGCAAAACAAACAACGGTGCCATCACATCCGTGTCCATCAATCCCCTGAGCAAAAGTATTCCCTATGTCATAATCAACGGGCAGGCGATTTTGACGCTCTCCCAGAACGACAAGATATGGCTGACCATCAACGGCGATGACACGAATCCTTTGTTCATTTTTGCCGATCCGCCGAAGCCTGCCGTTCCATCTGGGGCGACCTACTTTGGTCCCGGTGTGACCAACATCAGCACATCTGCGAACACCAATCATTATCAGGCGAAAAACAATGAGGTTATTTACTTAGATGGCGGCGCATGGGTACGCGGGAACATCAACATTATCGGCACAACCAACGTGACCATCATGGGACCGGGCGTGCTGAGCGGCGATCTCTGGAAAAGCGAGAACATCAATCCACTTTCATTCAATCAATTTTTAGCCTACTGCATGATTGAAGGCGACTCCTCCAGCCCGAACGGCAGTTCATGCACGGTTCAGGGGATCACCATTGTGGACTCGCCCGGCTACAATATCCGCTATGTCAATACGGCGAGTGGGGTCAAACTGATCTCTCCGTGGTATTATTCCACCGACGGGTTTTACGCCATGCATACGGACGAGTGCTTCGCGTTTGTGGGGGATAATGCCCTGTTTACGCTTTGGTATCTTGGCGGCAGCGAGAACGTGACCATTACACACACCTTTGCCGGATGTGACAACAATCTCCTGATTTGCGGTGGTTATTGGGGCTTTCCAACCAATATCGCATGGTCTGTTCTGGTGGACAGCCTTGACGTCAAGACCTACGGCCCAGGCGTGTTTCAGGTCTGGGTGGACAACACCAACTCCACCTATGGCTTCCGGAATCACACCTACCAGAACGTGCATGTGGACGGGAGCCTGGCAAACGGCCCCCTGATGGAACTGGAGAATTACGTGTATCCATGGGGATCGCCCAATCCAAACCCGCCGCTTGGAAGCTGCTACAACTTTTCGTTCAAGAACGTTACGCTTCAAGGAACCCAGACGCAGATCAGCCAGCTTTGCGGAAACGACGCCACGGACGAGTTTCACAACGTCACATTCCAGGACCTTCAGATCAACGGCACGCTGGTGACCGCAACCAACGTCTCAACCTACATCAACATCAACAGTTATGTCACCGGCGTGGGTTTTTCGACGGCCAGCAACAAGACGATCTCCGCGTCCACCTATGTTGGCGGATTCATCTCTCCGCGCGGAAGCGTGCCGGTGGGTACCGGGACCAACCAGACCTTTGTCATCACGCCGGCTGCCGGGTGCATGGTTTCCAACGTGGTGGTGGACGGCGTTTCCAAGGGTGCGATAACCTCATACACGTTTACTAATATTGCCGCCAACCATACCATTACGGCGAGTTTCTCCATCGCGCCGACCCCCACGAGCATCTTCATTTGGTAGGCTTATCTTTCACCGTGCGTTGCGATGCATCGGACCTGCACTGATCTTGTATGGGGAATGCGTAATCTTGCCACGACCCCAATCAAGCCCCCTGGGGATCACAGGGGGCGCGTATGCCATCTCGAAAAAACGTCAATTCGTGCAGCCGCCCATCTGGGCTGCCCGCGCGGCGCGGAAAGTATTGCATTCCTGACGCGCACGATCCAGCTCCACGCGGAATGCCGGATTTTGGAAAAATTGCATGGCAATATTTTGTCCAAGAAACCGTCCGGCTGCCACATCACTGGGGTAATGGACGCCTGCGACCACGCGTTCCCAGCCGATTGCACGTCCGCGCTCAAGCAGAGAGTCTCGCAAGTCAGGCATGATCTCGGCAAGGACCAGGGCAAACACCGTGCCGCGGGTGGAATGTCCGCTGGGGTAGCTCGGATCGGGCAGGGAATTGGTATCCACGGCAGTCGTGACGCGTGAATCGACCTTGAACGGACGAGGGCGATTGAATTGCTTCTTGGCAGTCGATGAGAAGAAGCTGGTGTCCTTCCCAACAGCGTCAAACAGGGCAAAGGTCACAGGAAGATTGGTGGGCGAGAACCAGGATCCCAGGGTATTGGTAAACGCCAGCACGGTGATGTTGGCATCGGCCTGGATGACGGCTACTTCCGCCGGTGTACGCGTTTCCTGCAGGCGCAGGATCATATCAATCTCGTTTCGTACTTCCGCCGAGCTCTGCGATGGCGGCAGAGGGATCATGACGGTGGCGTCAAAATTGGACACATTCAAAAAACCGGCGCGCAGCAGCGCCGCCGAACAGATGATCCATGCAGCCAGAAAGAGAGGCACAAAACGGGTGTCAGTGAAGCGTTTCATGAGGCGACCTTTCAAATTTCCCCGAGCGGGTTAAAAAAGATGGAGTGATTCTCCAAATCAATTGAATTCAGTGTACGCGGCTTTTCCAGATGAGGCAAGAAGCGGATGTCTTGTTGCCGCTTGGGGCGCGGGAGTATACTGTCTTGAGACAGGTTCAAGTCGAAAGGAAGCGATCTCGTGGAAATTTGTGTTCTGGGGAGCGGCAGCACAGGTAATTGCCTGTACGTGGCTGGTGGAGGCACGCATCTGCTGGTGGACGCGGGTTTGAGCTTAAAAGAGCTCAAGGCCCGACTTGCGCAGGTGGGCGTGGATATTGAGTCCATCGCCGCCGTGCTTTTTTCCCATGAGCACTTGGATCATTGCAACGGCGCCGGTGTGCTTCGGAAGAAGCACGCCATGAAATTCTATGCGAACGAGGGAACAGCTTCGGGGATTGAGCAGGCAGTGAAAGGTCTGCAAATGGACTGGCAGATTTTTCAGACCGGTTCGACGTTTTCCATCGGCGGGTTGACGATCGAAGCCTTCTCGGTGCCGCATGACGCATCCGACGCGGTGGGGTTCGCAATATCGGACGGACGCGCGCGTTTGGTGATTGCCACGGATTTTGGGATGTCCACCACATTGATTCGGAGCAAACTGGCGGATTGCGATGCGCTGGTGCTGGAGACGAATCACGATGTAGAGATGCTCCGCCAGTCCGGACGTCCGTGGTCGCTGATTCAGCGCATTTTGGGGAGACATGGCCATCTCTCCAATGAAGATGCGGCGGAACTGTTGGCAAGCGCCATAAGCCCAAGGCTGAAGACGGTGTTTCTCGCGCATATCAGCGAAAAGTGCAATGCGCCCCATCATGCCGAGCGCGTGGTGCGAGAAACGCTTCGTCTCGCGGGACGCGGGGACGTGCGGGTTGAGCAAACGCATCCGGACGTTCCGAGCGCGCGCGTGACGCTCTGAGAAGGTGGACCGGGAGCTCCGCGCACGGTCGGTGTCGGACGTCTCGAGCGCGTGTGATGTTGTGAGGGCGAATCAGCCCTTGGCCGGCAGATCAAAGCCAAAGTAGCGCATCGCGTTGTGGAAGCAGATATTCTGCACAATCTGCCCGGTCCATTCGATGTCGTTCGGAATCTGTCCGCTCTCGATATCATGTCCGAGCCTGTTGCAAAGGATGCGACGGAAATACTCGTGGCGCGGATAGCTCAAGAATGAGCGGCTGTCCGTGAGCATGCCGACGAAGCGACTCAAAAGTCCAAGCTGCGAGAGCGCCTCCATCTGCCGCAGCATGCCGTCCTTCTGGTCGTTGAACCACCACCCGCTGCCGAACTGCATCTTGCCGGCGATGGGCCCGCGCTGGAAGTTGCCGATCATGGTTCCCAGCACTTCGTTGTCGCGCGGATTCAATGTGTAGAGAATCGTGCGCGGGAGCGCGTCGATCTGGTCCAGGCGGTCAAACAGGCGGGACATCGCCTGCGCGACAGGCCAGTCGCCGATGCAATCGAATCCGGTGTCCGGACCGAGCTTCTGGAACATGCGCGTATTGTTGTTGCGCAGCGCATTGTAGTGAATCTGCCAGGTCCAGTTGGCCTTGGCGTCCATGCGTCCGCATTCAAAGAGCATGGCGGAACGGAATTGTGCGATCTCCTCCGGCGTGGCCTTGCCACCGCCGCGAACTTTGGCGAAAATCTGGCGCACTTGGGCGTCTGTATACGGTTCGGCCCACACGGTCTCGATGCCGTAATCCGACAGTTTGCATCCAGCGGCGGCAAAAAAGTCATGACGTTTCTGGAGCGCATTCAGAAGATCGTCCAGCGTGCGAATCTCGACGCTTGAAACGGAAGCCAGCGTATCCAGCCATTTGTTCCAGAACTCCGCGCGGTCAATGGCCAGCGCCTTGTCCGGACGCCAGGTCGGGAGCACACGTACGCCGAATCCCTCTTTTTGGATCTGGCGGTGATAATCCAGCGTATCCGTGGGATCGTCCGTGGTGCAGACCAGTTTCACGTGGCTTCGGGACATGAAGCCACGGGCTGTGAAACCGGGGTGCGCCAGTTTTGCATTCACGCGTTTCCAGATGCTCTCAGCGGTGTCGGGCGTGAGCAGATCGGTGATGCCGAAATAGCGCGCCAGTTCCAGATGCGACCAGTCATAGAGCGGATTACGCAGCAGGTAGGGCATGGTCTCGCTCAATTTCTGAAACTTCTCGCGGTCGGGCGCGTCGCCGGTGATGAAGCGCTCGTCAATGCCGTTGGAGCGCATGGCGCGCCACTTGTAGTGATCGCCGCCGAGCCAGACCTGGGCGAGGTTCTGCCAGCGGGTGTCTTCCGCAATCTGCTTCGGCGGGAGGTGACAATGGTAGTCAATGATCGGCATGGGGGCCGCATACTCGTGATAGAGCACACGGGCGGGTTTCGACTCGAGCAGGAAGTCATCGTGGATAAAGGGTTTGGTTTTGCTTGAACGGCGTGTGGGCATGGGTAAGTCCTTTCAAGAGGAATGGAAGCTATGATAATGGATCGTTGGTAATGGACAATGGAAAATGAAGGGGAGTGGGAAGAGGGGGAGAATGATACCGAGTGAGGCAGTAAAGCATTGGGAAAGACCGAATACTTCTCATCTTGCCTGAACAGAGGCATTAACGTGGAGGTGGGAGGCCGAGTCGGCTGCTGATGTCGGCGGCGATTATATCGACGGCTTGGCGACCGGAAATATTGGTGCAGATGGTGTGTCTACAACCCTCGTTGGTGCGGACGCGGATGACAAACAGGGTCTTGTGATTTTTCGTCTGGCCGCCGCTCTCCACGTTGATTGCGACGATTTGTCCACGGTTCAGATGATGCAGTCCGGCCAAGCCAAAGAGGCCACCTGAAATACGCACGCCGTCCGGCGCGAACTCGATGCGATGCCACTCGAACCAACCGATCAATACGATAAAAAAGATGAGAAGATCGACCAGTCCGAACACGATCGGGAACAGCAGGGGCACGTGATAAAGAGCCATAGCCACGATCTGTCCGGTCAAAGCGACCCAGAAGAGCGTCAGGGAACGCGTGATGTTTGTGTCGCGAGCTGGCGGGCAAGTGTAGCGAATGACGCCATCGGGCCGCGTCTCGACCCGTATACCGCTGTCGCGGAGGGCGTCATCTAGTCGCGGCGCGTGACCGTACCGGTCCGATGCGCCGTCAGCCATCCGGACGTCATCGGTGCTGTCGGCTGTCACAAACATCGGCACTTCGAAACGGCTGGAATAGCGTGGTCCACGCGTGTTTGCCGCCTTTACTTCCAGCCTCCAGATAATCTGATTGTCAGGTTGAGTTGAGTCGGTAGGTCGACAACTGCGCGGCACGATGAAGAGCACGGGCAGCAGTACATGTTCGGGGTTGCCGTCCTGTGTTTCATGCGCCTGTAGGCGTTCGCTTTCCCACAGCACGGTTTCCTGGGTGACTCTTTTCTCACCACTATCGGTTGTCACGCGGTTCATGCAACGTAGCGTCACGCGAAACCCATCGACCGGCTGGATATGCGCGGGGATTTCCACCGTGCCACGGAGTTCGCCTCCGATCACTCCCGGCATATGGGTCATGCGGAAGAGCGACGTACCCAATGCGATTCGCCGCCATATAACGCGTAATACCCAGATCAGCAGGCCAATCCCTACTGTCGGAAAAAGCAACATCACATAAAATATGGGATTATGACGAGGTCCATTGTCGTCTAGCATGGCGATTACAATGGGCGTCGAAAGCGCATTCCAAAAGAGTGCGAACCCCAACGCGAACCACAGCGTACTGCGGTTGTTATCGCGAACGACACCATCTGCCCAGACGCGGTTCACAAGCCAGGGTGTCTGCGGGTGCTCGATTTGGAGCGCTTGCTCCTGAAGCCGTCGCCGCTTCTTAACGGATATCGCCAATACACCGCCGCCGCTGCCAAACAAGAGCAGTCCAGACAGGCAATGGACGAAGATCATTTCCCAGCGTGTCGCACGATAAAGGATCGCCTCTGCGGGGTTTTCAGGATTCACAAAACACCTGAACGGCCTACCCAATGCTTGGTGTTGTGTCAGTTCCTGATAGACACGCGTCTGGAAGCTGCCAATGGTGTCGTATTTGCCACCGATGGCGACGCGCAGGCCGGTGTATGCCTGGTCATTCACCTCGTAATGATAAGTGGCGTGTGTGATAGATCCGCCTTCGCCCAAATAGACCGATTCGACCTTCTGGATGACTGCCGGTGTTTCTTGCCAGCGAGCCATGCGAAGCGCATCAAACAGGTCGTGTTCTGTGAGGAACAGCATGAATCCGCCTGCCGCCACGAAGGGGAGCGCAAAGAGAATGCCTCCGACAAGCGTGCGTTCTTTACCCATAGGGGGCTTATGTTACGGCAAACGTGGATAGTGGACAATTGGGAATGGATATGAAAAGGGGATCGACCAATATGCTGTCCGCGCATTGCCAACGGTCAGATATACGTGTACCTTTTACGGTTTTGAGAACACAGCGAGGAGAATTTTCATGTCGCACAGGCAACAGCTCAAGGCGGTCATTGTTGGAGCCGGGCATCGGGCCATGCTTTATGCCTCCTATGCCCGGCAGCATCCGGAGGCGTTGCAAATTGTCGGCGTGGCGGATCCCAACGCGTTGCGGCGCAAGCAGGCCATGGAAACATTTGGCTTTGCCGCGAACCGATGTTTTGAATCATCCGAGGCGCTGGCAGCCGCGCCGAAGTTCGCCGATTTTGTCATCAACGGCACCATGGACATGCAGCATGTGCCGACCTCGCTGCCGTTGTTGGCTGCCGGATATGACATTCTGCTGGAAAAGCCATTTGCCACGAGCGAAGCGGAGATGTGGGAGTTGGTGGCAGCCGCGCGAAAACAGAATCGAAAGATTGCCATCTGCCATGTGTTGCGCTACGCGCCGTTCTACCATGCCGTTCGCCAGGAGGTTCTCAACGGCACAATCGGGAAGATTCTGAACATCCAGGCAACGGAGCATGTTTCCTATCACCACGTTTCTGTGGCGTTTGTGCGTGGAAAATGGAACCGCAAGGATGTGTGCCGTTCGTCCATGTTGATGTCCAAGAGCTGTCATGACCTGGACATCATCACATGGATGAAAAGCGGCGTGGCCCCCACGCATGTGGGCAGTTTCGGCAGCAACTTTCAATTTTGTCCCGAAAATGCGCCTGCCGGGGCTGGGACGCGCTGCCTGGTGGATTGTCCCATTGAGGCCACATGCGCCTATTCTGCGCGCAAGCTGTATTTGAATCATCCCAAGCGCTGGGCCTTTTATGTGTGGGACTCCCTGGAGCACATGGCCAATCCCACGCTTGAGGATATGACGGCCTCGCTCAAGGGCGACAATCCACATGGACGGTGCGCCTGGAAGTGCGACAACAACGTGGTGGATCATCAATCCCTGGCCATTGCCTTTGCAGACGGCTGCACGGCGACCATGAACATGATCGGCGGTTGTTCCAAGGCCGGACGCTCGATCCATCTCATCGGCACACAGGGCGAGATACAGGGAAACTTCGAGGATTCGCGTTTTGTGATCCGGCATATCGAGACGCGGTCGGGGCATCCGGAATACACCGAGAAGGTTGTGGATTTGAACCTGACGGGAGACATGACCGGCGCGCAGGGTGGGCACGGCGGCGGCGACCTGCGTCTCGTGGAGGATTTTTTGGATGTGCTGCGCGGCAACAAGCCTTCCATTTCATCCACGTCGATTGAAGATTCCATCAATGGGCATCTGCTCGGCTTCTGCGCGGATCTGGCGAGGGAGACGAAGACAGTCGTGAATGTGCTTGAGCGGTGGCGGTAGGGCAGCGTGCGCGACACAGAGGGGGAATAGGACAGAACATGGGGTGCGGGCGGATTGTGTGTCGGGGACGTGCTGTTGCCCGGCGTTTTGGACCGAAAACTCGCGCGTGATACCAACCCGGCTACGGTGTTGTCGCAGGTCTCGCGGATACGTATCCAGCTCAACCAGCGCCGCCTGGTAGCCGGGTTGGTCTGACGCCCTCTTTTCGGCGAACAACGCCAAAACGCCGCGCAGGCGGCCCTTCGGCGCGGATAGCCCGCGCCGATGAAGAAACGTTATGAATAGTGTGGAATGTGTGGTCATGGGAAAAAGGCGGCTTTTTGATGGAGGGAATGTCAGAGGCGGATCCTGATGGCGAGTGGTCAGGCCTCACAGAATCGCCTTGCATGCGGTCAAAGAGGCGACTACGCTTTAATCAATAGAAAACCACTCCAAGTTTAGCAATCCTTCGGACCTCTGTGAATTACGGATATATCTGAAGACATTGGCCAAGAGAAAAGGAGAGGGAAGATGAAAAGGTATTTGTTTTCGTGGTGCGTGGTTCTCGTGTTTACTGTTGCGACCGTGGAAAAATCATTGGCTGGGGAAGAGATAAAGGCGGAACATCAGACCGATATACTCGGTAGAGTACTGACTACCTACAAGGATTCATCGGGAAGGATTGTTGCGACCTCAATAACCGAGAAAGATTATTTTGGGAACATCAAAACCACTCTCAAGAATCCGGTCGGCGAGATCATTGGCACCTCCATGACGACAAAGGACTCTCTGGGAAACATGACAACCGTTGTGAAGGATAATAAAGGGAACCGCATTGACCAGACTACATCGTACGGGAATGGAACGATAGCACCGGACGTAACGACACGAATTCAACCACGAGGGCAAGATACGACCAGTCGGGTTGCTGAAGATGGCCCGGGCGGTTCTAAAATTCGCGATGATAACGGTCGGATAACGAGAGTACGTCCAGATTACACTGGTGGATATCGGGTAACGGATGAAAACGGGAATACGGTGCGGGCTCAGACTGACTCTCTTGGAGGTTACAAGGCGACGGATGGCGAAGGAAATACCACGCGAATCAAACACCCAAGCGTAACACCCAACTACACTAGCACTGGCGATCGATACGACCCGAACTCGTTAGCTAATCCTTACGGCGCAGGGAATCCCTACAAGGCCGATGGTTTAATGAATCCATACAGTCCGTATGGCAGTCGATACAGCGACAAGTCGTGCAACAATCCATATGCAACCGACGCCCCGAAACTATATGACAGTCAAGGAAACTACCACGGTAAACTGAGCACGAACCCCTATGATTCCGACTCCACAGCAAATCCCTATGGCAGGTACGGAAGCAAGTACTCCTCTGATAGTATCAACAATTCCTATGGTGCTGGAAATCCATACTCAACAAAACCGATCTATGTTGTGCCGTCACCGTAAACAGGCGTCGGACAATGAGTCATAGTGTCTAGTCGTAAGCAAGTGCTTCTAAAAAGCATGACATGAATCCAGAAACATTCAGAACATTACTGTCTGATCCCACTTCTTGGAGACAGAAAGCAGAATCTTTGCGACGTTCCGGTGATGCACTTTGGAATGTGTATTTAAACCAGCTCACATCAGCGTTGCGAAATCCTGACGCCGATCTGCATGACGATGAAGGAACCTTACTGGCTTTCAATATTCTATGGAACTCTCAGTTGCTTTATGCCCTGGCTGCTGAATGCGGTTTGAAGGGAATATTGATTAGATCACAACCAAAACTTGTTCAGAATCAGCTTACATTCGAAAACGATGACCAAGGGAATGTTATTTCGGCTAAGTTTAAATGCGGTTTTCCCTTCAATACTCACGATCTTGAAGCGCTGGCTAGAAAAGTCGGCATCCTTGATGGCCGACGGCTTCACGAGGAGATGCGTGAGCTTCTGGCTTATGGAAAGGATGTAATCACTTGGAGTGGCCGCTATCCTACTCCGCTGGCAAATGATGCCGACTTCAGGAGACGGCATCATTTGCCAGTAAATGCTTTTGGGGAGGATTTCCGAAATTGGTTTGACCCGTTCCTTGACCAAGTATTTGAGAAACTTGATGCTCATTGATCTATTTCATTTGATACCTGGTTTTTTGGGTCCACTTATAAGCAAAACGGCCTGGAACACACCTTATGTCAGCCGATCAAATTATACCCTCGAACATAAGCTCAACTTCAACTGCGGACATAAAAGGTTCTGTTTTTTCTACCCCAAAACCGCTGCTGCTCTACAAATATTTGGAATGCGAGCACGGTCTTTCATCCATAAGCTGCAATCGCATCAAGGTTTCCACATTTGACACCCTAAACGACCCATACGAAATGCTTCCTGCTCTGGTAAATGAAAACGGCGTGTTTGCACCTCCAGAATTAGTTGAAGAAAAGATCCGAGATGTCATTGCCAGAAAAAACGCTGGAATTATCTGTCTTTCGAACAAACTGAGAGATCCCATACTATGGGCACACTATGCAGGGAGGCACACAGGGATGGCGTTTGAGTTTGAATGTTCGTCGGATCAGAACGACCTATTCAAAATAACGTACCGCAGACAAAGAATCACCATCAACAAGGCCATGATGATGGCTGCACACAACAATAGAGATGAAACCTTCTTTTGGGAGATGTATGCCCGCTTGATCGCAACAAAATTCTCAAGCTGGAAGTACGAAAGCGAATACAGGTTTTTGGTGCGCATCGGCGAAACAACATTGCAGAATGGGCTACATTTCAAAGCAATTCCAAAAGAGCATTTTCGCCGAGTTATTCTTGGGAACCACTGTCCTGTTCAGACGGCTGCCTTACGCTGTATTCTCAATTTGGCGGGATTCGATGCGGTCAAGATTGCAAGGGCTAGACTCAATCGCAGAAACCAGTTCAAGATGGATATTACTACAATTCGTGAACCGTGAACTATGGACGGTGATCAGGAGAAAGCGGTAGGACGGTTGACGCGCTGGAGGCGGTGTGCGCTTTTACACACAGCGAATCGTCGAATGCCGTTTTCAGCAGCCCCTCGGATGGCGTATCATCAAGGCATGTTCGATCTGGAACGTTATCTTCAGGAACGTAAGGCGTGGGTC
>Ga0364900_10177_pt1 | contig 26474 bp, 20 predicted proteins | sample ExccelJu500002D3_FD_206974 | JGI IMG/M metagenome (GOLD analysis project Ga0364900, IMG submission 206974) | Enriched cells from Trout Bog Lake Hypolimnion, Wisconsin, USA - BchlTB.July09.5000.02.D3 | ecosystem: Environmental > Aquatic > Freshwater > Lake > Hypolimnion/Profundal zone | place: USA...
GCGAGCATTTCCAGTTGGGCGTCGCGCAATCGCTCAATTGTTTTCTGAATTCGTTCTTCGCTGGCTGATCCAAGATGTAGCCCGCCAATCAAGGCACTCACAGGTTTCCCGTTGGTCAACCGTTGAACGTGGTCGAGGGTGTTGACTACGCCGGAGTGGTCGCACCCCAGCAGCAAAACGATGCTGCGGCCAAGATCAATCACCAGCGCCTGATCATCCACGAGCGGATCGGGATGCGTGCCTTCCGCGTCCAGAAAAAATGTGTCGCCGGTGTCTTCGTAAGTGGTGGCACGCGGAATTTCGCCGGTGGCAAAGACGCCTTCCATGATCTCGGTGCGAGCGGTTGTTTCAATGAATCCGCCCGTGCGGTGACGAATGGCTTGTGCCACGCAATCGCTCATGCCGATTTTGCGCGCCGGTCCGGCGTGGTTGCGGCTGAATTTGTTTTCAAACGCGGCGGGATGCAGATAAATCCGCGCGGTCGGCACGACATCAAGCATGGCGGGCACGCCGCCGGTGTGGTCGTAATGGCCGTGGCTCAATACAATCGCCTCCACGCGATCCAATGGCAGCCGCAAGGTTTCCGCGTTGATTACCGCCAAGTCGGTTTGGCCGGTATCGAACAGCAGGCTGCGTTCGCCGGCTTGAATGTGAAAGGATAGTCCGTGTTCCGCGACCAGCCCCTGCCGATGGACGCTGTTCTCGACGAGCACCGTGATGCGAATGGTTTCACTCATGTTGTTTCATAAATTTGCCGGTGGCGCTGGCCTTCACCTCGCCACCCTGCGTGAGATTGGCGCGCAGTTGGTAAGGGCCGTGCGCGTCATCCTCCAGCCAGGCTTGTAAAAAAACTTCTTCGGAGGCCGCGACACTTTCATGGTAGCGCACTTTCAATTCCGCCGTGAGGCCGCGAATGCCGCGCGCAAACAGGCAGTTGGTCATCGCACCGTCGAGCATGGCCGCGATCAGGCCGCCATGCAGGAATCCCGAATAACCTTCCAGCGCGCTGTGGCCTAGAAATTTAGCGCTCACGCTGCCATCGGGCTGCGGTTCGTGGCGCAGTGCCAGCCCCATTGGGTTTGAGCCGCTGCATACAAAGCAAAATGGATGTGCCTCCGTCTGGTTATTGAACAAACGGATTTGAGCGAGGTCAGGCGCAACAGGCATTGTTTTCATTGAGAAGGGCATTGGTGGTCATCCTCGTGATGATGCGCGGCACAGGTCAAGCCAGAGTCTTTCCATTGCCCGGTCAGAAAAGTCTCCACGGCTTTGCGGGCATCACCGGAACAACCCCGGTGGACTTCAATCCCCTGGCGTTGGAGAACATCCACCGCGCCGGCACCCATGTTGCCCGCCAAGAGAATGGAAACGCCTTTGGCTTTCAAAACCACTGCGATATTGGACTTGCAGCCACAGCCCGTGAGCGAAGGCAGAATCCCAGCTTCCTGCACAGTGTTACCATCATTGGCCAAAAATAAACTGTATTGCCGGCAATGACCAAAATGGTCATCTACGGTGTTGTCGAGCCGGGTGGGAACCGCAATTAATATACTCATTTTTCAGCTTTCGTTTTTAGTTTTTATGGATGGACAGTTTTCGCGGACCATTCTGGCTCCGCAGGATGGACATTGAATCTCCCGGCAAGGCTTGCCTCGCACATGGGCAATCTTGGTGTTGCATCGGGTGCAAATGCAAAAACCGTTGGTTTCGGTCGTGGATGAATTGGGATTCAACCGCCGCATGGTGGATTTGTGGCAGAAAGGGCACGCGACCTTCTCCTCAGAGCAGACAAAAAGTTTTGAACACCGTTCACACCGATTCCAACAATCGTGTGTCTGGTAATTGCCGCCTTCAATTAAAAGGGCTTTCCCCTCCACTAAGGCAATTGAAAAAGTTCGCCGGGCCTTTTCATAGACGCGGGTGAAGGTGGGGCGGGACACTTTCATCTGCCGGGCCGCCTCCTGATGAGAAAGACCTAAATAATCCGCCAAGCGCACGGCTTCATACTCCTCGAAAAGCAAAACAACTGATTCCAGATTACGCATCGGTATGCCAAAAGGCTTGAACCCCTCCATAATGGGAGGTTTTTCAATTGATCGCCGGTTGACTGGACGTGCCATATTTTATATGTTATGAACCATAGTTCATAATGGAACTAAGTTTGTCAATCGTGAATCTTGGGAGGCACTCACATGGATTCCATTCGCGCCAATGAACACGTGCTGCACGCTGCCCAACCAGGGGAACATCACTCTGGCATAACAAATCCATCTGACTTTGTAACTTTTAAGCCCCTCGTGGCTCATTCCTTTTATGAAAGAGCACGCTTTGAAAGTTTTCCGACAGCCGCCCGAACGATTCAATTGCGCCCAATCTGTGCTTCATGCCTGGCGCGAAGTTTCCGGCGACACTTCCATCGCGCTCGCCGATCTGAAACTTTTCGGCGGTGGTCGGGCACCAGATGGACTCTGCGGCGCTCTGCACGCGGCTTGCCTGATCGCGCCCGACCGGGCGGAAGCGTTGAAACAGAATTTCGCCGCTCGGCTCGGCTCGATTTACTGCAAGGAACTACGCGCGGCCAAAGTGCATCCGTGCGAAACCTGTGTCGGTCAGGCGACAGATCTGCTGGAACACCATTTCGTTCAGGTTCGGTCGGGGTCTTGACTGAATATGACTTCGACACTTTTAATTTACCTTCTGATCGGCGGTAGCGTGGGTGCTGGGCTGGGTTATTTCGGCAGTTGCAAATCCGGTGGCTGCCCCTTGACGGCGAACTGGCGGCGCGGCGCATTTGTTGGCACGCTCATTGGACTGGTGGTTTATGTGTCGTCAGGCGGCGGTAGCAATGCGACGGAGATGAACCAATCCACTCCTAATGTGACGCACATCACGGATGCGGACTTCGACGCCGAAGTGACGCAGGCGACATTGCCCGTCGTGGTGGACTTTTACGCAACTTGGTGCGGCCCCTGCCGACAACTGGCACCGACAATGGACAGCCTGGCGGATCAATACGCGGGTAAAATCAAGTTCGTCAAAGTCAATGTGGACGAGTCGCCGAAGCTGGCGCAGAAGTTTCAAGTCGAGGGCATCCCGATGCTGGTCTTTTTGCAAAATGGAAAAGCCGCCGGGACTTCCGTTGGCTTGGCGGCAAAGGAGGATTTGCTCCTGCGGCTAGATTCATTGCTTCAAACGAACACGGCACCGGCCATAACAACCCACGCCTTATAACCTTGAAGAAAACCAATACCTTCGCCAAGGGAACAAAAAACGGTTGGCGGTGCGCAAATTTAGTAGAACTATAACCTATTGTTTATGGATGTCTTAACCCTCTCACGAATTCAGTTCGGCGCAACCGTCGCGTTTCATTACATCTACCCGCCATTGAGCATCGGCTTGGGCATCATGCTCGTGCTGATGGAAGGATTATGGCTCAGGACCGGCAACACGCTTTATCACCAAATGGCTCGGTTCTGGACGAAAGTGTTCGCGCTCACTTTTGCCATCGGCGTGGCGACGGGCATCGTGATGGAATTTGAATTTGGCACCAATTGGGCGACGTATTCGCGCTTTGTTGGCGACGTATTCGGCAGTGCGCTGGCGGCGGAAGGCATTTTTGCTTTTTTCCTCGAATCCGGTTTCCTCGCGGTGCTGTTGTTCGGCTGGGACAAGGTTGGGCGAAAAATGCACTTTTTCTCGACCTGCATGGTGGCACTCGGCGCGCATTTCAGCGCGGTGTGGATTATCGTGGCGAATTCTTGGATGCAGACGCCCGCCGGCTATCACATTGTCGGTGAAGGCATGCACGCACGGGCGGAAATCACCGATTTCTGGCAACTCGTTTTTAATCCGTCGTCAATGGATCGTTTGTTTCACGCGGTCACAGCTGCTTGGTGCACCGGCGCCTTTCTTGTCGTGAGCGTCAGCGCGTGGTATTTGCTGAAAGGGAAACATCTGGAATTTGCCCGTAAATCATTGAAAGTTGGGCTGACGGTGGCGCTCGCCGCGTCGCTCCTGCAAGCCGTCACAGGGCATAAGAGCGCACAAGGGGTGGCGAAGAACCAACCCGCCAAGCTCGCCGCTTTTGAGGGTCTATATGAGACCACCTCCAATGCGCCCCTGACGATGGTCGGCTGGGTGGACGAAAAAAACGAACAGACCCACGGCCCGCAAATTCCAAGCATGTTGAGCTTCCTTGCTCACGACAATTTTCATACGCCGGTGATCGGGTTGAATGAATATAAGCCGGAGGACCGACCGCCAGTCGCCGCTTCGTTCATGTTCTTCCACGCCATGGTGGGCATTGGTTTCACACTGATCGGGGTGGCGGCGCTTGGTTTTTTATATTTCAGGCACGGCACCTTGCACGAACGCCGGTGGCTGCTGTGGATTCTGGTTTTCTCCGTGCTTGGTCCGCAGCTCGCCAATCAGCTCGGCTGGTTCGCCGCCGAAGTCGGGCGACAGCCGTGGATCGTCTATGGGGTGATGCGAACGCCCGCTGGCTTGTCCGCCGTGGTGAAGGCAAACGTCGTTTTGTCCTCGCTCATCTTGTTTACACTGATTTACTCACTGCTGTTTGCCGTCTTCATTTATCTGCTTAACGACAAAATCCAGCACGGACCGGATGACGCGGATCTGGTTCCGTCCGGCAAACTCGCGCTCCCCACTAAAAACTAAATTACGTCATGCACCTCGATCTCAATACCATCTGGTTCATCCTCGTCGGCGTCTTGTTGACCGGCTACGCCGTGCTCGACGGCTTCGATCTCGGCATTGGCGCGATCCATCTGTTCACGAACAAGGATGAAGAACGCCGTGTCATGCTCAACTCCATCGGCCCGGTCTGGGATGGCAACGAAGTTTGGCTCGTAACCGGTGGAGGCGCGCTGTTCGCCGCGTTTCCAAACGTCTATGCCACGGCGTTCTCCGGTTTTTATCTCGCGCTGATGCTACTCCTCTCGGCGCTGATTTTCCGCGCGGTGGCGATTGAATTCCGGAGCAAACGCCCGGAACGCTGGTGGCGGCAGATGTGGGACGTGAGTTTTTCCGTCGGCAGCATCGTGTCGTCCCTGCTCATCGGAACGGCGCTCGGCAACATCGCGTGGGGCGTCCCGGTGGATGCCAATGGCGAATTCGCCGGCACGTTTCTCGGACTGCTGTCACCGTATCCGTTGCTCGTCGGCATTACGACCGTAGCCCTGTTTATGATGCACGGCGCGATCTACGGCGTGCTGAAAACGGAAGGTGAACTGCACGACAAGCTGCGCGTCTGGGCCATGCGCTGCATCATCTTTTTCGTCATCTGCGCCGTGACGCTCACGATGGCGACGTTGCTGTTCGTGCCGCACATGGCCGCGCGCGTTCGCGAAAACCCGTGGTTGTTCAGCGTCGCACTGGCGAACATGCTGGCCATCGCCAACATCCCCCGCGAATTCCACCACGGCAACGATGGGCGCGCGTTTCTTTCCTCCTGCGCCACGATCATCACGCTGATGGCGTTGTTCGCACTGAATATTTTCCCAAACATGATCTACAGCCTGCCAAACCCGGAGAACAGCCTTACAATTTACAACGCCGCCTCGTCGCCGAAAACGCTCGGAATCATGCTGGTGATCGCGTGCATCGGCGTGCCGGTGGTGATCGCCTACACGGTTTGCATCTACTGGATTTTTCGGGGCAAGGTGAAGCTGGACCGGATGAGTTATTGAATCTATGGATGCCGCATTTTGGAATAACCGCTACGCTTCACCGCAATATATTTACGGGGAGACGCCGAATGTTTTTGTGGCGGAAATGGCACCTCAGATTCCCACCGGCCCAGTGCTTTGTCTCGCGGAAGGCGAAGGACGCAACGCCGTTCACCTCGCGACTCTTGGTCACCAAGTGACGGCGGTGGATCAGTCCGAGGCTGGCCTGGCGAAAGCCCGCCAACTTGCGGCGGGTCGCGGCGTTGAAATTGAGACAGTGCATGCGGACTTGGTAAATTTCACGATCGAGCCGGGTTTTTGGGCCGGAATCATTGCAACTTTTGCCCATCTGCCGCCCGCCGTTCGAAACAAAGTCCATGCCGAAGTGGTGCGCGGCCTGCGGCCTGGCGGCGTGTTTTTACTGGAAGCCTACACTCCGGCGCAATTGGCGTTCGACACCGGCGGGCCAAAATCTCTTGAACTCCTCATGACTCTGTCTGGCCTTCGAAATGAGCTAGCTGGCTTGGAACTGCTGGTGGGGCGCGAACTTGAGCGCGAGGTCATCGAAGGTAAAGGGCATACGGGTCGCGGTGCGGTGGTGCAAATTCTCGCCCGCCGCCATGAGTAATAGCTTTGTTCACCGCGGCGGTTGGTGGGTGATCGGTCAGTCCTTGCTACTGTTGGCCATTGCCGGTCTGGACCTCACCGGGCATGCGGCAGTGAAGTCGCTGCCCTTGTTCATTGGCGGCCTGGTCTTAATCGCGGCCGCTGCGATTTGCAGCGTGGCTGGGCTGCTGGCCTTGGGGCGAAACCTGACACCGTTCCCCAAGCCATCAGCCAAGACAGAACTGGTCCAGCACGGCATTTATGCCCTCATCCGGCATCCGCTTTACACTTCCGTTTTTTGTGCCGCCGTCGGGTCATCATTGCTTTTTCAAAGCTGGCCAGCCTCGGTCGCTTCGGCGGTGCTGGGTATTTTCTTCGATGCCAAAGCCCGCCATGAGGAATATTGGCTGCGGCAGCAATTCCCGGAATACGCGAATTATGAGCGACGCGTGCGACGATTCATTCCATGGGTCCACTGACGTTGAATGGGCTACAAGTTTTCCAAACGACCGCTGACCAGATTGTTTGTAACTTTTCAGGTGTTCGTGGTTCGGTAAAGCGAGCAACGATGGATTTTACAATGAAAAAGATCATCGAATTGACGAACGCCAATTTTGAAACCGAAGTCCTGCACGCCACCGGACCGGTGCTGGTGGATTTTTACGCGCCGTGGTGCGGACCTTGCCTGATGCTCGCGCCGCTGCTCGAACAATTCGCCAACGAGTTTGCGGACAAGGTGAAGTTTGCCAAGGTGAACATAGATGATGCAGCCGCTCTGGCTGCTGAATATGAAATCAGCAGCGTCCCGACACTGATGGTGTTTCGCGGCGGAGAGCCGGTGGATCAAGTCGAAGGATTTTATGCCACGCGGCCGTTCAAAACCTGGCTCGAGAAGGCGGCAAACTTGAACATCGCCGTTTGAATCTACGATTCTGCACGTCATCATTGGCGTTCGGTGCAGCTCTCGGCATATTGGTTGCGACCAGTTTCCTTTCAAGAATTATGGCAGCACTCAGCTGTAAACTTTGAAAGGTTCTATTCCGGATTAATTAACGGAGGGAAGTTTTATAGTGAAACGCGTGATTTGATCCTCGCTGGCTTCGAGGCATAAATCGCCACCGTGCGCGCGGATAATTTCGCGTGCAAGACTCAAGCCCAGACCGGTTCCCTCGACTCGTCCGCTACGGGCGGGGTCGGCCCGGTAAAATCGCTCAAAAATACGATCATGGTCGCCAGGTGGAATTTGCGAACCGGTGTTGGCAACGCGAATCAACACCTGACCCGCTTCCGCCAGCAACTCGAAGCGAATCAAACCGCCATCATGATTGTATTTCACGGCATTGCTGGCGAGGTTTTGCAACGCCTGTTCCAGAAGATCCGGGTCAGCTTTGACATGGATGTCAGGCGAAATTTGACTTTGGATGTTCAGCGTCGAGACCTGTGCCTGACAATCTTCGACGACATTGGTGAGCATCGCGGTCAAATTCACCGGCTGGAGTTGAAGTTGCAGATGGCCAACATCCGCGAGTGACAGCAACAACAGTTTTTGAACAATTGCTTTGAGCCGGCTGATCTCTTCCAGCAGGCTGCTGTAAATTTCTTGTTGCGGCGAGTCGGGCGGTGCGTTTTCCAAAGCCTGCTCCAATTCCATTTGCAACCGTGCCAGCGGAGTTTTTAATTCATGGGAGGCATCGGCGCTAAAGCGCGTAGCCTGCTGGAAGCTGGTCTCCAGGCGCGCCAGCATTTCGTTAAAGACGGTGACGAGACGGCTAAATTCCTGTTCGTGCGTCATGGTGGGAATACGCTGGTCCAAGCCCCGTGCGGTGACCTGCTCAACTGTTTGTGTGAGCATGGCCACGGGACGTAACGCGCGCTTGGCCACCAGCCACGCACTGCCCGCCACAAGTAATAAAACGGCAGCCAATGCGACTAGATACGTGTTGCGCAAAGTCGCCATGCGGTCTTTAAATTCACCCATGTCAGCCGCAAGTATGAGCGTCACATAGGGGTTGCCCATCACCGCAATGCGCCAGGTTTTACCGCCCGCGTCGCGGGTGAAAAACTCGGGTGATTTCAGTGGCAGTGCCGGGTTTTGCGGAGAAATTTGCTCGCCTCGACGTGGTGGTGGCGGCAATGCCTGACCCGGCATGGGCACGTTCGGTCCTTCGTAGCTTTTTAATTCACGGAAAGATTCTGGCGCGAGTCCGGCAGGCCAATCGGGAGATTGATAAACCACCTGATCGTAGTTTTTTACCCACAGAACGTAGCCCGATGAAGCCCGGTTGCCCGCGACGAATTTTAGCGCGGCCTCCAATCGTGTCCAATGCTCGCCTCCCTGAACTCGATCCAGATTAGCTTGGCCGAGATTGCGAATCTCACGATCCATGTGGTCGAGATTGAGTTGATACGAAATCCGCCAAAGCCCGAAACCAGAACCAATCAGAAGCAAACCCGTGATCAGGCCGGAGAGTAGCGCGATTTTCAGCCGGAACGAATTCAAGTTCATGTTCTCGGTTTCTGTTCGGAGATACGGTAGCCGACACTGCGCACGGTTTCGATAACTGGGTCGCCGCCGACGTTGCTCAGCTTCTTGCGCACGTGTTGCACATAAACGTCCACGAGATTTGTGCCCGGATCGAAATGGTAATTCCAGACATGCTCGCAAATCTGCGCCCGCGTGAACGTCCGGCCCGGTGAGCGCAGCAGGTAAGTCAGCAGCGCAAATTCGCGCGCGGTCAGTTCGACCACTTGCTCGCCGAATTTCACCTCGCGGGTAAGCAGGTTTACCGTCAGATTGCCGTGCTGAAGTAGATTGTTTTGCTGGCCGGATGCCCGGCGGTTGAGCGCATGCAAGCGGGCAACGAGTTCCTCGATGTAAAACGGTTTCACCAGATAATCGTCCGCACCAGTGTTGAGACCGTCGAGCCGCTCATTAAGTGCGCTGCGGGCAGTGCAAAGAATGACTGGAACGTTGGAAAGTCGCTCGCGCAAATTGCGGAGGATGCTCAAGCCGTCACGTCCGGGCAGCATGATGTCGAGGACCATCGCATCGTAGCTGCGGGTGGTGGCCAGCGTGAATCCCTCGTCGCCGTTGTCGCAGAAATCCACGACAAAGCCCTGCGCTTCGAGTCCTTTGCGCAGAAACCCGCCGAGCTTTTTGTCGTCTTCGACCACGAGGATTTTCACGGCATCAGCCTAACGCCGATGGCATTTGCCGTCGAAAGGAAATTCATTAAAGAGTTTTAATGAAATCTTTGGCGATTCTTTAACGTCGCCAAAGCAGGTTGTAACCGGAATGCATATTTTGACGCCACGCACCTGCCGCAGCTTCGAACTGCTGTTCGTTCTCGTATTGGCTAATGTTGGCTTCCAAGCCGCAGCCAGTGGTGTGCCGGGCATTTTTTCTGTCACCAATACACCGGCGGTAGAGGGCAATCCGGTTTGGATTACGGCAGGTGTGACAGACACGGTCAGCCTAGCATCGGTTGTGCTTTCATACACTGCTGGCGTAAATCCGGTTCTGAGCACAACCAATTTTCTGGAAACGATGGCGACGAACGCGAACGGCATCAACCAGTGGACTGGTTCGGGCTGCGACAACCCATGGACGGTCGGCTACAACGGCACAAACCCGTTCTCGCAGGTCACGAATTCAAACTACGGCGGCAATCCCTGCGTTTTACAATTCTCCAGAGGAACGGCGAATCTCGCTGACAGCACCATCACAACTGCAAGCGGAATCAACGCCACAGGAAATTCCGGATTCATCGAGTTTTATATCAAGACGGCGAATTTGATCACCAATACCGGCTGGGGCCTGCAACTGAACGCTGGTTCTGGCTTCATCACCCGCATAAGCGACCTGACGGGATCGGTTCACAACTGGCAACTCTATCACTATAATTTGCAAGCTGCGGAATTGGTTTCTAATCTGCTATTGCGCTTTGAGTTTGCTGGCGGCGGGAACACGAACAAGATTCTACTCGACCAGATTTCAGTCGTGGTGACGACTGGGGGCGGCAGTTGGACAAATGTGGCAATGTTCGACGACGGTCTGCATTATGACAGCGCCCCTGATGACGGAATTTATGGCGGGCAAATCCCAGCATTTCCCGTCGGCACGACCGTGAATTTTTTCCTGACGGCCACAGACGTTGCCAGCCTGTCGGCAACAAATCCCGTAGCCGCGCCGAATTCGACATACAGTTACACGGTTCAACCCGCTGTGAGCTATGATTTGATGCTGGGACGGCCAACCGACACTTCGATTGCCGCGAGTGTGCTCGCGAATCAAAATTTACAGGTCTATTTCCAATACGGCACGCAATCGGGATTTTACATCGGCCAGACCGCCACGTGTTCTATTACCAACGGTGTGGCAACGCCGCTGACGATTGACCAACTTCAGCGCAATCAACGGTATTTCTACCGGATGTGCTATTCGACCAACAACGGGACTTCTTTTAACGCCGGGACGGAACATACTTTCGTTACGCAGAGAGCACGGGGCAGCACGTTCACTTTCGACATTGATGCCGACCCGCATTATGGCGATTTCGGCCTCACTGGCGGGGGAACAGTGGATGCTGTTTGGAAACAAACCTATACCAACGTCCTCGCCGACCAACCGGACTTTTTCGTGGACCTCGGCGACACGTTCATGGGTGAAAAGCTGTATAATTACTACGGCATCACCAATGCGCTGACTCAGCCGAGTCTCAATTTTGACTGCGCCGATGCGCGGGCGAAGTATTTCAGTATTATTGGCCATTCGGTGCCGCTGTTTCTGGTGAACGGAAATCATGATCCTGAACTGGGCTGGATGTTGAGCAACAGTGCTCCGCACGACTGCTCACCGGTTTGGGGCGCGACTGCGCGGGAGCAATATTATGCGTGCCCGATTCCCGGTGGGTTCTATTCAGGTGCGACCAGCGTGGACAGTTACCAGCAGCGCCCTCGTGATGCGTATTACGCCTTTGAATGGGGCGACGGACTGTTCGTGATGCTCGACCCGTTCTGGTATAGCAACCAAGGCGTCACCAAATCCAGCGATCCATGGGCATGGACGCTCGGCACAAATCAATACTACTGGCTCAAATCCACTCTGGAAAACAGCACGGCCAAATACAAATTTGTTTTCGCTCACCACCTTATTGGCGGTAGTTGGGACACGCAGGCGCGCGGAGGTCTGGAATTTTCGCCATACTTTGAATGGGGCGGCTTGAACACCAACGGCACGCCGGGTTTTGCGTCGCATCGTCCCGGTTGGCCGATGCCGGTCCGCGACTTGCTGTTGACCAATCACGCGCAAATCTTTTTCCACGGCCACGACCATCTTTTTTGCAAACAGGATTACTACGCCAGCGGCGTGACTAACGGCAGCCCGGATTTGATATATCAAGAGACCCCGCAACCGAGTCATTACCCTTACGACTCCTACAGTTATGCCACAGGCACTAATTTCGGCTACAACTATCAATCCGGGGTCTTTTACGGTAGTTCCGGTCATTTGCGGGTCACCGTCTCGCCGGTCAATGTCACTGTGGAGTATGTGCGCTCGTATTCTTCGGCGTATCCGCCGACTTCGCCCGGACCCGGCATCACCAATCGGATGGTTAGCTACGGTTACAGCATTCCTGCAAACGGCCTGCTCAATGGTGCCATCGCCACGAACAACATGGTCTTGCAATGGTCGGGGCAATCGGGACTGAACTACTTTGTCCAGTGGTCGGCCGACCTGATGACGTGGACCAATGTCACTGTTGGGCAAACCAACACCTGGACCGACACCAATCCGGTTTCAACCGTGCCGAAACGCTTTTATCGCCTGATGTGGTGACTGCATGAAGCGGCGTTTGCAAAATATTTGCCTCGGCTTGCTGGTCTTTGCGGCCTGCGAACGGCAGGCTCAGGCCCAGACCAATCAGATATTTATCGAGACGATGGGAACCACCGCCGTCAATCCGTGGCTCGGAGGTTACACCGACAATTCGTGGCTCGTCACCGGTAACTCCTTCACGCTGGCGACCAGTTGGAATTGCAACGCTGACATCAATGCCAACTCCTGCGGACTGCAATTCAAGCAAGGCACGTCGAGCTTCACCGACAGCATGCTGGCAACCGCTTCTGGCATCTCGGCGACTGGTGTCAGCGGCTTTATCGAATTTTGGATTAAAACCAGCGGCCTGACTCCCAATACCGGCTGGGCCTTTCAACTAAACGCCGGTTCCGGCTTCGTGACCCGGTTAAGCGAATCGAGCGGCACCAATCATAATTACCAGCTCTACCATTACGATTTGCTGCCCAGCGAGTTGGTCAGCAATTTGAATCTCCGTTTTCAATTCGCGGGCGGAGCTTCAACCAATCGCGTTGATCTGGATTACATTTCGGTGAGTGTTGTGGCTGCTGCCAGTTCAACCAACACGACCTTTAACGGCTCGTTGATTTTGGGTCGTCCGACGGCAAATTCCATGATCATCAACACTGTGGCGAACACCAATCTGACGGGCTATTTCGAATACGGCACCCAACCTGGGGTTTACACCAGCCAAACACCGGTAACGAATTTCCTTGCGGAGCAACCACTGGAGGTCGTCATCAGCTCGCTGCAAGCCAACACCCGCTACTATTACCGGCTGCGCTTTCAATCGGCCGACGACACGACGTTCTTGGCCGATACCGAACACACTTTTATAACGCAACGCCCGCCGGGCAGCACTTTTACGTTTTGCATCCATGGTGATTCGCATCCCGAGCGCACCAACAACATGTATAACGCGAATTTCTACGCGCTGACATTGAACACGGCCGCCGCCGATCAACCCGACTTTTACATGACTATCGGTGACGATTTCAGCGTGGACAACATTCCGACCAATGAGATTAATCAGGCTGCGGTCACTTATCGCTACGCGCTACAACGCCCATATCTGGGCTTGGTGGGCGCGAACGCGCCGATTTTTCTGGTGAATGGCAACCATGAGGAGGCGTCGCGTTGGGCGTTTTTGAACACGAACCTGGTGGCTCCCGGTTATTCAACCGTCAATTACAGCAACATCGCAGCGTGGGCGCAGATTGCCCGGAATGAATTTTATTCCGAACCCGCCCCGGACAGTTTCTATTCCGGCATGACGAACGACACGCTTCCCAGCATTGGTTCATTGCGAAGCTGTTATGCTTGGACCTGGGGCGACGCCTTGTTTGTCACCCTTGACCCCTATTGGTATTCCACCAACTCAGTGGATACCGCTTACGCCGAAAGCCAGCATCCCAACAACAATACCTGGCTGGTCACTCACGGTGATCCGCAATATTTCTGGCTAAAACAGACGCTGGAACAAAGCCACGCCAAATTCAAATTTGTGTTTGCCCATCATGTGATGGGCACCGGGCGCGGCGGAATCGAGGAAGCTGTTCAATATGAATGGGGCGGCCAGAATGTGGATGGAACCTGGGGGTTTGTCACCAACCGGCCAAACTGGCCGATGACCATTCATCAACTGATGGTTTCTAACAATGTCACCATTTTCTTTCAGGGCCACGACCACATTTTTGTCCGGCAACAACTCGACGGCGTCACCTACCAGTCGTTGCCGAATCCAGCTGATCCAAATTACTCGCTGTTCAACTCGGATGCTTACACCAACTTTATCTACAAGACGAACAACACCGGTTACACCCGTGTCACGGTTTCACCAACGAACGTGAAAGTCGATTACGTCCGAACGATATTGCCGGCGAACGAACTTCCCAACGGCATCACCAACAACGCGCCACCGGGCGTCACCAATGGACAGGTGGCTTACAGCTACATCATTCCCGCGACCGGATTGCTCAATAGCGCCGTTGCCACAAACAATCTGGTGCTGCAATGGTCCGCCAAATCCGGGTTGAACTATTTTGTGCAATGGTCTTCCGATTTGATGACGTGGAGCAACGTGTCCGTGGGACAGACCAATACTTGGACCGACACGAATCCGGTTTCAAACCAACCGAAGAAATTTTACCGGCTCATGTGGTGACCGAAAAACGATTTGTTCAAACAAAAACCAAAACAGAAAGACCAAATAAATATGAAAGACACCAACCTCTACAAAGAAATCTTCCGGCTGGCCGTCCGGCTGACCGGATTGTTCTTCCTCTGCATCGGGCTGAAAGACCTCGTCGTGCAAACTTTCATGGTGCTCGCGCAGGCACGAGGCACGCCGCTGATCAATATCGTCAGCAATTTCCTGCCGGTTGCCTTCACACTGACCGTGGCTTTTTGGCTGCTGCGCGGAAACTGGTTGATTCGCATGGCCTATCCGGAGGCTGGCAAAATCCGTCAAGCGGTATTGCCGCCAGTTCAACCGACTGAACTGGAAACGACAACCACCGCGGCCCCGAAATTGTCTGAAATGGAAATCGCCGAACAAAAGTTGGCGGCTTTAGTGGGAAAGCAGAATGCCAGCGGTGCCACGGCTTAACGGCGGCTCAAGTTTAGTTGATGCGATTACCGGGAAAGGCGCGCGGCGCTTCGCTCCTGTTCCGCCTTGCGCGCTGTAGCATCCGCCAGATTTTCCTCGCCCGTTTGACGCAAGGCCATCTCTAGGTTGGAATAAGCCGATGCCAGCAGGTCGTAAGGACGATACATTCCCGGCGTTTGCTCCACCAATTTCAACAAGTCTGAAATCGTAGATTCCAACTCGGTGCGCGCCGCGCCCGGCTGGTTTTGATGGAGTTGGGCATCGGCCAGATTGATTCGGAACGTCGCCAACCAAAGCCCGTAATACGGCTTATCGGCAAATTGTTTCACCAATTCCCGCTGGAGAGCAATGGCCTGACGGAAACTCTGTTCCGCCTCGCCCCAATGATCCATTTGCCGGTGAAAGGCGCCGAGTTTGTCGTGGATGCGGGCTTCAGCGGCGAGAAAATCAGGAACCTCCGGATATTTGCTGACGAGCTTTTTGAGCAAAGCCAGCGACCGATCAAAACGTTCGTTGATGTCACTTTCAACCTCACGCGGAATGGGCGCTGGCGGAATGTGAATGCGTGCGCAGACCTCGCTCAAATCATAGGCATAGTCAGGATTGTCGGGAAATAAATTGACCAAGTTATGCAAAATCGCAATGGCCTGTTCATCGCCGGCTTTTGCATCTGGACCAGAGTTATCTTCCACTGCCGCTCCTTCCTGATAGCACAGCGCGAGCAGATGCGGGTATTCCGGATTGGCGGGATTCGATGCGGATAATGTTTTGAGCAACGCAACCGCTTTGGCCAGACTGTCGCGTTGTTCTGCCGGAATCGGTTCGGGATTATTGTTTTCTGGTGGAGTTGCCATTGGCAGCGGTTGTTCGCGCAAACCGAGAAAAAAACAGGTGCGCGCCAGTTCAAAAGTTTTTTCAGGCGGCGCGTCCGGTTGGGAGGCATTCGTTTGGAGCAATGTTAATGCGGCCAGATGCGCCTGCCGGGCTTCGGCAGACTTGCGTTGCGAAGTAAATAGTCGCCCCAGTTCGTTTTGAACTTGCGCCAGCTTCAACGCGAAATCTGCATTGGGATGCGGTCGGGAGTTTAATTCCTGATAGAGCGCGCTGGCACGCTGATACGCCTGCACGGCTTCGGCGGACTGGCCGAGCCGCTGACGAATGGTTCCCACGCGCCGGCTGGCTTCCGCAGTGCGCAAACGCAAACCATCATCATTGCCTGTTTGTTGGGCGAGGCGGTCGTAGAGTGGCAGCATTTCTTCCAGCAGCGTGCCGGTTTCCCTCGACACGATTGGCGTGACGGGCATATCCACCGTTGCACCGCGCAAACCTTCGACAGTCGGCTCTTGTCGGATTGTGATTCGCATTGGGCAAAGCCGGTCAAAAGCGCGATCAAGTGCTTCAATCGCGAGGCTCGCATTGGCCTCGGCTTTGGCACGCTGCTGCGCTTCTCCGTGCAATGCGGTCTTTGTGCGGACATAACCGATGGAGGCAACCACGGCGACCAGCACGAGTAACAATAAAGTCGTTCCGGCCAAGCCAGCCAGCGCTTTGTTGCGGTGACACCACCGGCTCAAATGTTCCACCGCGCTCACACGGCGGGCGCGGATGGGACGGTCCTCAAGAAAACAGCGCAAATCGTCCGCCATTTCTGCGGCGGATTGATACCGTCCATCGGCCTCGTGGCTGATGGCTTTTAGAACAATGGTTTCCAGATCACGCGGAATTCCGGAGCGGACAATTCCCGGCGAAACCGCACTGCTCTCCATGATGCGTTGCATCAATTTGCTTTGGTCGCTCTCGTCATACGCCGGGCGCAACGCCAGCAATTCATATAGCGTCAATCCCAGACTGTAAATGTCGCTGCGATGATCGGTCTGGCCGCGAAATTGTTCCGGCGGCATGTAGCGCAACGTGCCGACAAAATCCCGCGACAGCGAGAGGTCGTCCGACTGTGCCGCCTTGGCCAGACCGAAGTCCGTCAGCCAGACTGCGCCCTGCGGTGTCAACAGCAGATTGGCGGGCTTGATGTCGCGATGCAACACGCCCTGACTGTGCGCATAACTCAGGGCATCCGCCGCCTGCAAACCGATGCGGGCCACATTTTGCCAGTAAATGGAAAACAGACACTGTCTTTCAAATCCTTCTCCGCCTAGCAATTGGCGAACGGTGCTGATTAAACCGCCATTTTCTAGTGCGGGGCTAACCGATGCAGCTTCGTTTTTGGCTGAAGCGTTAATCACTTTCGACAGCGCGGGAACGACGACGTCCAAGCCGAAGCCTTCGATCAACTGCATGACGTAATAATGAAAACCATCCTGCTCGCCGACGCCAAAAACCTCGACGATGTTTGTGTGATGCAGATTGGCGGCGATGCGGGCTTCGCGCTGAAATCGTTTCAGATGCTTCTCGTCGAGGAGCGCCTGCCGGGGCAGCACTTTGACCGCCACGCGGCGCTTCAAAGATTCCTGCTCTGCTTCGAAAACCACGCCCATGCCGCCGCGACCGATTTCGCGGATGATTCGGAAATCCCCCAGCCGCGACAATTGCGCCGCGCCCAGCGTGGCGCGTCCTCCGCTGGTTTGTTCCTGCCGCGCCTTTAACCGTTCAGTGACGGCAATGGTCGGAAACAACCCGCGGATTTCCTCCGCCAGTTCCGGGTGCTGCACTGCGTATTCTTCCACGGATGGACGCTGGCCTTGCCGCAGCCGTTCCATGAATTCAGCGGCCAGCATTTCCAGCGGATCGCGGTCGAATGGGTCGGGACTCGCCATGTTATGCCTCGCCGGTCAGTTCCGGAACTTGCGCCAGAATTTCCTTGAGCCGGCGCAACGCGCGGATGTAACGGATGCTCGCGGCCTTTTGCTCGATACCCAGCGTCTCGGCGACTTCGCTGTTGGTCAATTCCTCAAAATGCCGCAATGCGAGCACTTCGCGGTCAAGAGTATCCATTTGCTCAATCGCATTTTTGACCAGGCCAAACACGTCAGCCCGCGCCGCTGCTCCGCTGGGCGAAGTGAAAGCTCCGACCAATTGAATCGCCACGGAGGCCGAAGTTGCTTGCGAGTAAGCCGCGCCATCAATGCTGACCTCGCGGGCGGCATCGCGCTGCTGCGCGCCGAGATGCCGGCGGTGCAGGTCAATAAGCGTTTGATTTACGATCATGCGCAACCAGATAAACGGCGAGCTGACCGGGCTTTCCGCGTAATGTATGAGCCGCTGGCTCGCGGCCAGAAACGCCTCTTGCAACACGTCCTCCGGCGACAACCGTCCGCGTAGCGGCTCGGCCATCCGAAAATGAATCACGCGCCAGAGCCGTTCGCGTTCGGCGGTGAACAGTTCGGCCAGCGCCTGCTGATCACCGCCGCGAAGGCGGCGTTCAAGGTCTTCCGTCCCAACGCTGGCATCGTCGGTCATACGACTCGCCCATGAAGGTGGAAACGCATATTCATGGCGATTTTCTACCGCAATGGTTAAGAATACAAGATTTTCAATTTTGCGTGTAGAAAGTCCCCGGAGTTTTCCGTTCATTCTCTTGATGAAAACAAAAAATATTTTTTTCGGTCTCGGAATTTGTTGGGCAGCGCTTGGCGGTTTCACGATCCGGCTACACGCGCAATTGCCGGCGAGTTTTCCGACGCTGGTGATTACCAGCAATGGGCCGGTGGCATCGGGCGATTTCATCGGCACTTTTGGCGCGCAAGGATCTGTAACCAATGCTTTCAACGTGGTGCTCGACAACTCCGGCTCCAACGCCATTTACTACACAAATTCCAAGGCGTTGTGGCGCACAGTGACGCCGTCCGGTTTGATTGCCGAGAACAACACCAAATGGTTACTGCGCGACGAAACTTTCGGCGTGGCGCAGACACTCCCCAACGGAGACGGTCATGATTTGAAGGTGTTGCCCAATGGCGACACCATCATGATGCAACACGAAAGCATTGCCACGAATCTGAGCCAGGTCGTCGCCGGAGGCCGACCGGACGCGGTGCTTGATAGTCTTTATTTCGTGGAAATGGACGCCAACCAGCAAATCGTTTTCCGGTGGCGCGCGATTGACCATCTGGCCATAACCGATTCGCTCGCCTATATGAATGTAGCGAGCATAGACTGGACGCACGCCAACGCCATCACCATTGATCCGTGGGACAATAATTATTTGGTTTCGCTGCGCTGTTTCTGTCAGATCATCAAAGTCAGCCGGACCACGGGGGAAGTGCTGTGGCGGCTGGGCGGTGTCTCCAACAACTTTACTTTTATCGGGGAAAACGCGACCAACGCCCCGTATTACTTCATCGGCCAGCACAACATTCACGGCATGGCCAACACCAACATCATGTTTTTTGACAATGGAAGCCTCGCAAGTCAGGGCAGCCTAGCCGCGAGGACTTACTCGCGGGCTGTCCAATATCAACTGGATGAAACGAACATGACCGCAACGCTGGTTTATCAATACATCCACAATCCTTATGTGCTGACGCCCACCGAGGGCATTGTTAAGCGGTTCACCAACGGCAACACCTATGTCGGCTGGGTTTCCGCCGCCCAGCAAGGCAGCGGGCCGATTTTGACCGAGGTGAACGCTTCCAATCAGGTGATGTTCGAACTGTCCGCCCCCGGATACAAAGATCAAACCATTTTGAACAAACTCGTCTGGAACTCGCCGGCCCTGGTCCATTCGGATACCAATTTCAACATTGCCGCCAGCCATGCTTATACCAACAACAACTCCGGCGTGGTGATGACGGTGAATAGTTTGAGCGGTTCGGCGAACAACTCATTGATCGTCAGTGAACATGATGATGCCTGCCGGTTTCCGCAATTTTCCGGCAAAGCTCCGCAAGTTCTGGTTCCGCGCGTGACTCTGGCGAGCTCCAACATCACCGCGTTGTCTGTCAATCTCGCATTCAGTCTGCCGCAGAACAGTTTCAGCTTCGACACTCCGTTGTATTCCAGTCCGACCAACTTGACCGTTTATCAGCGCTCGACCGTCGGCACAAATATGTTTGTTCAACTGGCCACAACCTATGATGCGGTCGCGCAACAATTAAATGTCACCACCACCAATCTCGGCGAATTCATTTTCACCTATCCCGACCTGCCGGAAATTCCCTTGCCGCCAATTTTGTATGGTCAGGGAACCCAGGCGTCCGTTGACCAGGCTGAACCGGTCGTGTTGCGATGGACGCCCAGAGGTTTTGCGCACGGGTATCATTTGCAAGTGGCGACGAATGCGGCCTTCACCAATCCAGTCGTGGATCAGGCTGGTCTTACGAGTCTCACTTACACGCTGCCAACGCTCCAAGCCGCCACAACTTATTACTGGCGAGTCAATGTGACCAACTACGGCGGACTCGGCGATTGGTCCACCAACTCGTTCACCGCCGCACCGCCGGCAGTCCAAGTGACAAGTCCCAATGGCGGCGAAGCTTGGGCGCTGGGCCAGACCAACTTCATTCAGTGGAATGATAACATTTCGGAAAACGTGGCGATTGACCTTTACAAGGGTGCCACGCTCATCACTCACCTTACGAGCAGCACGGCGAGCATCGGTGCTTACGCTTGGATCATCAGCGCGACCAATGTGCCCGGCACCAATTATTCGATCCGGGTCAGCAGCGCAACCAACTCGCTGGTCTATGGAACCAGCGCTGCGCCCTTCAGCATCGTGGCTGACGCCCCGGCTGTCACCGTTCAGCCGACGAATCTATCCGTCGTCGCCGGCAACAACGCGCAGTTCAGCGCCACGGTCACCGGCGCGTTTCCGCTGACGTATCATTGGCGGCAGAATGGAACCAATCTCGTCAATGGCGTCAATATTTCCGGCGCCACCACCAACGTGTTATCGCTCGTCTCGGTGACAGCCAGCAACGCCGGCAATTACACACTTGTGGCGACGAACCCTTATGGCGCGGTCACCAGCAGCATCGTCACTTTGACCGTGCTGTTGCCACCGACGATTGGAGGGGCGACGTCCGTGGGCGGTGGCGTGACATTGCAATTCACTGGTGGCTACGGCTCGACGTATGTTTTGGAAAGCACCACGAATATGCTTTCCGGCGTATGGGAACCGGTAATCACGAACATTGTGGACGTGACTGGCCAGTGGCAGTTCACGGATACGCAGGTGACAAATTATTCGCAGCGTTTCTTCCGGCTGAAGCTGGTGCATTGAAATCGTTGGCTTTTCCTGTAGAAAGCCGCCGCTGCTTTCCGTTCAACCTCTTGGAAATGAAACGCAGTCCATCTGATGGCAGCACCAATAAAAATACAACACAGCAAAACCAAAACGATTATGAAAACTAAAATCATCCTCCTCACCCTGGCACTCGGCGCTTCGACGTGCCTCCTCACCGCGCAAGATGGGAATCAACCACCCGAAGGACAGCGTCCACCGTCGCGTGAAGGCAACATGGGCGACCAACAGCGTGATAACCGGTCGCAAAATAATCAAACGCTCACCGACGCACAGAAAACCCAGATCAAAGCCATCCTGTCAAAATATGACGCGAACGCGCTCACGGCGGAAAAGGCGCGCGCCATTCACGAGGCATTTCATCTGGCGGGTATCCCCGGGGGCCCGGCGGAAAATGAAGCCGTCAAATTGGCCGGTTTCGATCCGGAAAAATTGCGCGACCTCGATCCGCCGTCCGGTCAAGCGGCTGGCGACAGTCAACGTCCTCCGCGTCTCTCCGGAGAGCAAGCCCAACCCGACGACCGCCGTCCAGAACCCGGCGATCGCGGACAGCAAGGCCAATACACTATTACGCAGGCCATTTCGGATCGCGCGCAGTTGAGCACCATCGCTTTCAGCGGTCTGGCCTTTCTCACCGGTGATTTCGGCTCGGCCACTTTCATGCCGCCGGGAAAGGTGTGTGATTTTTTCGGCTTCCAATATATGCGCGATATTGACGCCGCCGGGAAAGGACACAATCCCATGTTTCTCACCCGTGTCGCCGGCGATGTGTTAAACATCCTGAACGACCAGCAGCGTCAGATGTTCGCGGATCTCGCCGCCGAACAGGCTCCGCAGTTCGAGCAATTTGCGTTCAAGCGCATGGTCTTGATTGATGCCTTCCAACGGGAGAAGGACGGGAAAATTCCCAGCGGCAGCTCCGGACTGAATCGCGACGCGGTCATCCGTTATGTGGGCGATTTCTATGCTTATGATGCTGAGTTGAGCTATCGCCGCGCGGAAGTTTTTGGCAAGGTCATCGCCTCGCTCTCGACGGAACAGAAGGCCGCGTTTGCCAAGATGAAGTTCGGCGATTTCAACACCTGGCCGGATTTGGACGAACGCGACGCACTCAAGCGACCCAATCCGACCACGTCCAGGTTTTTCACCGTGGCTTACATGACGTATGCCAGCGAGTTCTTCAGTTGGTATGGCGGCTCGGTCGAGGCGGATACTTACTTCTGCCCGGAACGGCACGGCACTTACTTCGGCAGTTTCTACATGAAAGACATGCCGGCGATGAACAAGCGCAACTACGACATCAGCACTTCGGTCACTGGTGACAGCGGCGAGAGTTTTATCAATCTCCTGACGCCAGATCAACGCGCCAACATCACGACCATTCCCGACCGGCAGAAAAAGTTGCTCGCTGAAACTGTGGAAGTGCGCCAAGCCATCTCGGTCGAGTTGAGGAAGTTCCTCGCCGGCGGCCAGGCGGACAAGGCAAAGGTGTTGGCGCTTGGCCGCCGTTACGGCGCATTGGACGGCGAGATGTCTTGGATCTACGCCACCGCCTTCGCCAAAGTCGGTCGGACGCTCACGCCGGAGCAAAAAGCCGCCTGCGTTAAACTCCGCAACCTCGGCGGCTACCACAGTGCGCCGGCCTACCTTTATTCCAATCCGCAGCAAAAATTGCCCGCGCTGCCGAATTCCGATTTTCTCTTCGGCACAACCGCCGTATCTGCAACCACAAGGACCAGCGCCACATCAACTGCGGTGGAATAACGTCAGCCGCAACATTTCGTTCGCAAACAGCTTGCGTTTCTGCGGGAATTCCCAACATCCACCAACATGAAGATTTTTTAATGAAATCCCATGCGGACCGTTAACCTTTCGGAGCAAGCATTATGGCGATGAAAACGATTTTAACCTGTTTCCGGCTAGGCTTGTCGGTGTGGCTGGCGGCCACTTTCTGGCACACCACGGCGGCGGCGACAAACACGGTGTTTTTGGAGACGATGGCCACCAATGGGGTCAAGCCGTGGACGACCGGCACCGGTTGCAACTATGCCTGGACGGTTGTTGGCGGTTCCTTCGAGCAAAATGTGAACGCCAATTACGCCGGCAACCCGTGCGGCTTGTCGTTCAAGGGCGGCACTACGAATCTCACCGACAGCATGATCACCACGGCGCAGGGAATAAATGCCCAAGGCAACAGCGCCACGGTGGACTTTTATTTACAGATTCCCGCGCCACTCACCGCGAACAGCTACGCCGGGTGGGCGATGCAGATCAATCCCGGCACGGGCGTATTCACCACGCGCCTGTCGGGACAGACCACGAACGGTTTTGGCTGGACGCACTATACTTACACTCTGCAGTCGAGCGAACTGGTCAGCAATTTAACTTTGCGATTTCAGTTCAACGAAAGCGCCACCGGCAACCGCATCTTTCTGGATGATATTTCGGTCACGGTTCAGACCGGCACGAGCAACACCGTCATTCCATTTACGGCGCAATACGTGCGGATTCCCGGCGGAAATTTTCTGATGGGCGACCAGTTCGGTTATATTGACATCAAGCATTACACGGATGAAGTCCCCGTCCACAACGTTTATATCTCACCGCTTTACATGGACACGACGTTGGTCACCTGCCGCGAGTATTGCAATTTTCTGAACGCCGCACTAGCGCAGGGACTGATTGAGGTGCGCACGAACATCGTTTATGCCGTCGGCGGCACGAACGGTTATTTTTATACGCACGACATTTCCTATTCGAGCCGCATCCAGTATCAGAACGGCACATTCGTCGTTCTCGCAAGCCGCGATTTGCATCCGGCCACAAGCGTGACTTGGTTTGGCGCGATCGCCTATTGCAATTGGCTGAGCCAGTCGAACGGTTTTGACACCTGCTACAATTTAACCAACGGTGATGTAGATTTTACGAAGAATGGCTGGCGATTGCCGACCGAAGCGGAGTGGGAATACGCCGCGCACGGCGGGCTGACGAATCCGTATTGCATGTTTCCGTGGGGCACGAACAACAACGCTGATGGCACCTTCGCAAACTGGGAAAATTCCGGCGACCCGTTCGAGACCACGAATGATTATCCCTGCACAACGCCGGTCGGGTTTTACAACGGCGCGCTGCGCTACGCGACGAATTACAACTGGCCCGGCAGCCAGACGACGTATCAGACTAGCGACGGCTCGAATCCCTACGGCCTTTATGACATGGGCGGCAACGTGTGGGAATGGTGCAACGATTGGTATCAAACCGCGTATTATGCCTACTGCACAAACAACAATATTGTCACCAATCCGCCCGGGCCAGCGTTCACCAATCTGACCGCCAATGATTATTTTCCCAGCGTCACGAACGGTGCACCTTACCGCTGTCTGCGCGGCGGCACTTGGTGGAATGGCAACGCTACAAACGACTTCGACTACGGCCACGCGCGCGTTTCCAATCGCGATCCGGCATGGTTTCTCGGCGGCGGCCCGCCCGGTGATCCTTACGGGCAATGGAGTCAAACTGGTTTCCGAGTGATGCGGCGGGAATTGATTCCGCAGACGGTGGGACTGTTCACCAATCTCCCCGGGGTGCAGCCCGGCTACACGCTGTTTTCGCCGATGCAGGCTAACACCACTTATCTGATAAACAACAGCGGCCAATATGTCCACCAGTGGACGACCACCTACAATCCGGGCCGGTCAGAATACTTAATGCCGAACGGACACTTGTTGCGAACCTGTTCTTTGGGTTTTGCCGCCCTGCTTAACACCGGCGGCGGTGAAGGCGGCCGGGTGGAAGAACGGGACTGGCAGAACAATTTGGTCTGGTGCTATGAGCAGAACACGATCACGAACCTGAGCCATCACGACATCGCGCTTTTGCCCAACGGCAATGTGCTGATGATCATGTGTGAGGAAAAAACTTTAGCGCAAGTTCTTGCTGCCGGTTTTCAGACGAATTCACAGACGCAAATCAGCGTGACCACCAACGGCGGTTACCTGTTGCCCGACGCCATCATCGAAGTGCAGCCCGCCGCGAAGGACGGCACGACCAACGGCACGATTGTCTGGCAGTGGCATGTCTGGGATCACCTCGTGCAGCAATATGACGTGACCAAAGCCAACTACGGCGTGGTCAGCAATCACGTCGAGCTCATCAACGCCAATAGCGGCCCGCTTCAGCAGTTCTGGAATCATTTCAACGGCATTGATTACAACCCGCAGCTTGACCAAATCCTCATCAGCTCGCGCAATCAGTGCGAGATTTGGGTGATTGACCACAGCACGACCACCGCGCAAGCCGCCGGCCACACTGGTGGTCGTTACGGCAAGGGCGGCGACTTGCTTTATCGCTGGGGCAATCCGGCCGTCAACAATCTCACCGACGCGACGCACAAGGAAATGCTCTGGCAACAACACTGCGCCATTTGGATTCCGACCAACTACCCCGGTGCGGGTCATATTTTGATTCACGACAACGGCATCAACCGCGCCAATCCAGCTTACACTTCGATTGATGAAATTGTTCCACCCGTGAACGCGAGTGGTTTTTACACCGGCGCGAGCAACGTCTATTTCGGGCCAACAAGTTATTTCTGGCAATACACCAACAATCCCGCGACCAATTTCTACGGGGCGGACATCGGCGGCGTGGAGCGTGAACCGAACGGCGACACGCTCATTACTTTTGGCATTCGCGGCACGCTGTTTGAAGTCACGAGCAATCTACAAACCATCTGGAAATATATCAACCCCGTGACCTCGACGCCGTTGGCCCAAGGCATCACGATTCCATTCGACCCGAATAGCAACACGAATTTCCCGCTGGAAACGCTAAATGAAGTTTTCAAGGTCCACCGCTACGCAACAAATTTTTCCGGTTTCGCCGGCAAGGATTTGACGCCACGCGGCACAATCGAAACCTACACCGGCGCGGCGACCGACACGGTCGGACTTGGCCTACCCGACATCTGGGTGCGCTCCCACTTCGGCAGTCTTTCCGCCGTCACCGCCACTAGCAGCCATTCAGGCAACGGCCTCACTGACCTTCAGGAATATCAATACGGCCTTGATCCCAACGTCTGGTCTTCCGCAAACAACGGTATTCCCGATGGCTGGGCGATCAAATATGGCTTTGACCCCACGCTGGCCTCCGTCGCGAGCCTCGTCAACTCGAACGGCAACACCACACTGCAAAACTACACCGCCGACCTTAACCCGACAAATTCGACCTCCCAACTTGCCTTCGTCAATCTTGGAATTTTCGGGAATGACGTTCGCCTCACCTGGATCGGTGGTTCTGAATCGTGGCAATACCTGGAATGTTCTCCGTCGCTCTCCGTTCCGCAATGGACCACCATCTTCACCAACACGCCGCCCACGAGTATCACCAATTCCGTTGTGCATACGGGCGCTGCTGCCGGGTCCCATTTGTTTTACCGGATCAGCGCTCGCCGCTAATCAATAACAGCCAGCCAATGCAAAGATAATTCACGACTTCACGTCCCCTTAAGGTCATTTTTGC
>Ga0364900_10178_pt1 | contig 26450 bp, 22 predicted proteins | sample ExccelJu500002D3_FD_206974 | JGI IMG/M metagenome (GOLD analysis project Ga0364900, IMG submission 206974) | Enriched cells from Trout Bog Lake Hypolimnion, Wisconsin, USA - BchlTB.July09.5000.02.D3 | ecosystem: Environmental > Aquatic > Freshwater > Lake > Hypolimnion/Profundal zone | place: USA...
CAGGTCCTCTTATCATCGATACTAACTGTTTGTTCGCCGGGTGCCGTGTGCCCCATATCTGCCGTAGTTAGCAGATGTGGGAAGCAGCGGGGAAACGGCCCAATAATACATGGCTTTTCGTCCAAGTCTGAGACGAAAACGACAAGCCAAGACAATCTCGATTTCAGGTTGAGATAGTGAGTTACATGGCGGCCATTGTTTAAACCATGATGCGTTCTGTTCTGGTTTCTCTCGTGCCAGCTACTCAGGACGAACGTACCGGTGACGGCGGAGGGGCTGCTTGCGGCCCTTCGCCCTCAAATCATCGTCCTGCCACCCGTAAGTCTCTCCTCGGAGTTCAGTGCGGTTTCACCAATCCGATTGCAGTGACTCGCACAAAGTCCACCTACTTTAGAAGGCCTGCGGGGACCAGTCCCCCATCCACATGGAGCACCTCGGCGGTGATGGACCTCGCAGCATCTGAACACAGGAATGCAGCCGCTGCCGCCATCTCTTCCGGCCGTCCGTACCGTCCCATCGGTACATGCGCATTGAACTCAGCGCGTCGCGCTGCCGAGTGATTGCGTGTGACAAACTCCGTATCAGTCGGACCGGGCGATATCGCATTGGCGCGCACACCGAACTGGGCGAGCTCTAGTGCAATACCGCGCGTTAGATTGGCGACCGCCGCTTTGGACGCACTATAGGAACATATATTCACGCTGGCCCGGTGGGCTGCACTCGAGGCGATGGTCACGATCGAGCCGCCTCCCGCGGAACACATAATGCGAGCCGCTTCCCGGCAACACAAAAACGTTCCCCTGAGATTTATTGCGATGACACGCCGCCAGTCTTCCAGAGTCTGATCGACGAATGGTTTCCCAACGGTGATCCCCGGACAGTGAACAATAGCGTCTAAGCCGCCGAGTCGATCTGCAGCGCGTCGGAAAAAAGCAACGACCGACGCCTCGGATGTGACGTCAACCATGAACCCGTCATCGGGGGCGCCCCATTCAGCTGCAACGTTTCGTGCCGCGTTCTCATTCAGGTCGGCAACAATTACCACCGCGCCAGATGCGTGGAAGCGCCGCGCGATGATAGTGCCCATTCCTCCGCCGCCACCGGTTATTACCACACGCTTTCCCGTCAAATTGAACATGACCTGGTCTCCTGCACTCGATCCTTATTTCAGAGGTGCAACCATGTAGCCCGCCTGAGAGATTCCGCCGTCAACATGCAGAGTCATCCCCGTGATAAAGCTCGCCTCGTCAGAGAGCAAGAACACGGCGGCGTTCACAACATCCTCCGGTTGCCCCGGCAGATTGAGCACATTCTGCGGCAAAAAACACTGGTGTGTTTCAGTTGGCCTCGGCACAATCGCGTTCGCCCGCACACCGCAAGGCGCCATTTCGATCGCAATGGACCACATGAGGTTAATGACTCCTGCAGCCGATGCGCTGTAAGTCAAATTGCCGGGTTCCGGCCGCTCGCCGGTAGCAGACGTCAGCAACACAAGAACACCCGCACCTTGTTTTGCCAGATGACGGGACACGGCACGGCAACAAAGAAAAGTTCCCGTGAGATTGACATCGACCGTCTTTTCCCAAGTTGCAAGGTCGGTCTCGAGGAACTTTGTTGGTTGGTCGAATGCGTCACAGTGTACAAGGCCGTGCAGTCCACCCATCTTAAGAGCAGCCGTAGCGACACAATTGTCGACACTCGCTTCGTCCGTAATATCGACGGCCAATCCGGTTGCTTGCGGCCCGATCGATGCGGCAACCTTCTGTGTTTCATCCGCAGCCATATCCGCGATCGCGACCCGCGCGCCGGCAGCGGCGAGGCCGCGAGCGACGGCGGATCCGATAACCCCCGCCCCGCCAGTTACGAGTAGACACTTTCCGTCCAGACCCCGTTGCTCCGAAAGCACGCCACCCATTTCAGTCATATATACCATCCAGGAATAGAAAGAAAAAATACAAGGAGCGATGCCTCCAGTCCTGGAGTCATTACTCAGAAACTGTTACTTGTACTTATTCTTCACGCTATAAACGAACGAACGCCAGAGTAATGCGTTCACCATACGAAGTCAACGAATTCCACAAACGCTGATGTTTTATCGAGAAGTACCGCAGGAAAAACCTGTTGCGGGGCGGTGGCCGAGTTGAGTGCCGGCTGTGCAGCATAACAAATCGCATTTTTATATCGAACCAGGTTGTGTTTAGAATAAACTAGGCAACGTAGTCTCCAAGTTTCTTTGAAATTATGGCCATCTACGATCTGATAAAAGAAAGTCTTTTGGAATCCTCTGAGGGGTCGTCTACTCCGACTCACCGTCGTCCGACCAGGGTTGGTGCGGCCGACCAGATTGCTCAAGATCTGGTTCGGAGTATTGTTACCGGGGTGCTGCCGCACGGTGGAAAGCTTCCCGCCGAGAAGGAATTAGCGCGCCAGTACGGTGTCAGCCAGCCGACAATCCGAGAGGCCATCCGTGCGCTTGGCATGCTCGGCCTGATTGACGCTCGCCACGGAAGTGGAGTTTACGTCACGGAATCGAGCGACTTGCTCGTTGCCCGCTCGATGGCCACCCTCATTCAATTTCACCATATCGGAATACTCGACGTCTGGTACGTACGGTCTATCCTCATGCATCACGTTGCGGAGATGGCAGCCGAACACGCGACGGAAGAGGATATCGAGACCGTCTGCAACGCAGACAAGTTTATCGAGACACAGATTGACCCGGATACTCGAAGAGCTGCGGTCGTGACGTTCCAAACCGCTTTCTCGTCTGCGGGCCATAACCCGCTGCTCACGAGTATCGAGTCGTTTCTTGTGTCGTTAATCATGCAATTCCAAGTTAACGTGTACGGCTCCAGGAGTTCGACGTTTTGGAGGAAGTGGATTTTTCAGATGGCGGCGCCCCGGCACGACATTGCGGTCGCGCTTCGCAAGCGGGACAAGGTTAAGCTGGTGAAGGCCGTGGATGCATATCTCACACAACAGCGTCGCCAGTTTACCGAACATCCGGAACTCACCAGCGCTCGGCTCTCCGCCGCCTGGGCTGACATGACCCACAAGATCATGCTTGGCAGCTTCAAATTGCAGCCTTTTCCATCCATCCAGAACGGCAAAGACCCCGGCGAGAGCAAGTGATGCGCGCCGGTGTAGCCTGCCCGGAGTTACAGAGGGCAGGCGGGCTACACTGGCCGCCCCGCCGTTAAGAACGCGCCAGCCCACCTGCTACATCAATCGATGACCAGCACGTTTTGCGCCTCCTCCCGAGGTACGCTACGGGCAGACAAACTCGCAAACTTGTTGAGGCGCGAACGCGCCCGTGGGCTCACGCGCAGCTGTCCGGGATTAGTCACTTCGCTCCGTGACCTATATCACTGCGCGGTTTCGGCATTTACACTACATTCTGGTGCCATGTTAAGTAAGTGACTTAGTGACTTACGAATAGGCAGCTCCCGGATCGTTCCCGAGATTTCTGTCGGGTGGGTGCCTGTGTGTCTGTCAGCCACTTGGTTGTCGTTCTAGGCGGGAATCGAATTGCCCCGCCATTGCACAGTCACAAAATCAGGGAAGATAGTCAATGCCCCTAAAGGAGCCTCTCCTATGTCAGCATTAGCAACCTTCTGTGTGATCATGGGTGTCTTCCTGGTCCTCGTGTATTTGATGTTCATAGAGAAGATGCCTCCCATCTGGGGCCTCATCCTCATGGGCACTCTTGTGTTGTTGATCGTTCAAATCATGAGGGGTGGGATAACCTATAAGGATTACTACACCTTGCTCGGTGATGGCCCTGCGAAGATTGCAGCAACCATCATGACCTTCATCTTAGCCGGAGTCTTTGCAAGATCTCAGATCGACACCGGCATTGTGGAGAATATCGTCAAGAAGGCCGCCGAATTGGGCGGTGACAGGCCTCTCGCTGTGGCCCTTCTTTTGGGTTTTGCCAGCGCATACATAACGGTTGGCGCTTTCGCGGGTGGGTGTTTTGTCGCACACGTGACCGCGCTGCCAATTCTCATCAGTGTGGGACTAAGCCCCCTTACCGCCGCCCTGATTCAGGGTACCGGCTGTCTGCAAGCCGTTTTATTCTGGGCCCCGCACTGGGTATTTTTCGGTACGGTTGTGCCAGGCGTAACGATGGCTAACATGACCCCATTTCTCATCTGGGTACAGCCTTTTGTCTGCCTGAGCTGGGTGGCATTTGTTATTTATCAGTTTAAGAAGAACAAGCTTCCGCTAAGGTGGGCAGCAACCTCCGCGAACCTGACCAAGGTCGAACACAAGGTTCCGCTCTACGCCCTGTTGTGTCCGGCTATTCCCCTGGTGCTGATCCTTGGATTCAACATGCCGGTGAACATGACGTTCCTGATCAGCACTGTGGCGAGCGTAATCATCACTCACCCCGGCAGCGGACGCAAGATGGCCGACTATCCGAACTTTTTTACGAAAGTGTTCGTCTCCGGCGTCACGGACATGAACTACCTCATCGGCATACTTCTAGCCGAGGGCGTCATCATGAAGACCGGAGATATTCCTGCGGTTAAGATCGTGCTGGGTCAGGCCCTCGGGTCAATCCTGCCATCCTCCGCTATCGGGTTCATTATCTTCTTTGGTCTCTTTATGGCAGTCGGCGGTTTATTCCGCGGACCGGCACAGCCGTGGTCGATGGGTTCTGCCGTGATCGCATCCATCGTGGCAACCGGCAAGTACCCCATGCTGGTGATGGGCGCGTTAATCGGCGTTTACAACGTTTTCACCATTGTGGCGGATGTGACAACCGGATATACGATCTATATCTGTTCGTTGGCCAAGATATCCATCATCACGTTCCTTAAAAAGACATATCTGCATGCTCTTGCTTACGGGCTGATCGGTATCGTGATCATTACGATCTACTTCAAAATGTGGTAAACCGCAGGCGCTTCAATAGAAGCGCCTGCGTTACCAACTTCCGCTTTCGCTTGCATTGCCCACAGCCAGGTTCCTCAGGGTGCTGTATCGGGAATGGTGTCAGAAAGCAACTATCGATACGAGGGACATGAAGCTACGAATTGGAATTGACGTCGGCGGGACCTTTACTAAAGCAGTAGCAATTGATGTAAACACCATGAAAATCATCGGTACGTCGGTAGTTCCAACGACCCATGATTCCGAGCAGGGAGTGGCACAAGGCGTTGTAGCCGTTCTGTCAAAGGTTCTGGACGATTCCTCGATTCCCGCCGAACAAGTGGTCTTCGTGGCCCACAGTACCACACAAGCCACCAACGCGTTGCTGGAGGGCGATGTCGGAACGGTTGGTGTAGTGGGAATGGGTGCCGGGCTACTGGAATCCATGCGTGGCAGGCAACTCACCGACATTAAAGATTTGGAGATTGCTCCGGGTAAGTTCATCTCCGTCCAGCACCGTTTTATTGACACCGATAAAGGCCTCACAAAAGAGAAAGCTCTCTCCGTCGTGCAGGAGTTGAAGTCCGCAGGCGCAAGTACGATTGTCGCCAGCGAAGCGTTCGGGGTTGACAAACCGGAGCGCGAGTTACTCGTCATGGAGGCAGCCGTCGATCTCGGTCTGCCGGCAACGGGGGCAAGCGAACTCACCAAGTTGTATGGGCTCAAGGTTCGGACGCGTACTGCGGTCATCAACGCGAGCATATTGAAAAAGATGATCGACACTGCCGAGATGACTGCACAAAGCGTCGAGAAAAGGGGGATTACCGCTCCCTTGATGGTGATGCGTGGTGACGGCGGCGTCATGAACATCAAGGAGATGAAGCGGCGCCCCATCCTGACTGCTCTTTCAGGCCCCGCCGCCAGCGTAGCCGGTGTGCTCTTCTATCTGAAGGTGTCGGACGGAATCTATTTTGAGGTTGGCGGTACAAGCACCAATATCGGAGTTATCAAGAACGGCCGTCCCATGGTGAAGTATGCCGAAGTTGGAGGGCACAGTACTTACCTCAATTCCCTCGACGTGCGAGTGTTGGGAGTTGCGGGTGGAAGCATGGCAAGACTCCAGGGCAATGCGCTGGTTGATGTGGGTCCACGTAGTGCGCATATTGCTGGGTTGCCCTACGCATCATTTGCCAAGCCTGAAGAAATCGTAGAGCCCAAGCTGGTCTTCCTGAAATTGAAGGAAGGAGATCCAACAGATTACGTTGGAATCGAGACCGCCAGTGGTAAGCGATTTGCATTGACCAATACCTGCGCGGCGAATGTCTATGGAACAGCCAAGCCCGGAGATTACGCTTACGGTAATCCGGAGTCTGCGCGAAAGGCTTTCGCACCTCTAGCCGAAGCTTTGGGTACGGACGTGAAGGAGGCTGCCCGCCAGGTGCTGGAGATTTCCTCGGAGAAAGTAATCAAGGTCGTTAAGGGATTAATTGAAGAGTACAAGCTGGACGCAGATGGCTCCGTCCTTGTCGGCGGAGGAGGCGGAGCATGTGCCCTGATCCCATATGCCGCCGAACGAACTGGGTTACGCTACAACATCTCGGAAATGGCAGAGGTCATCTCCTCAATTGGTGATGCCCTAGCCATGGTCCGGGAAACGGTCGAACGCACCATCGTCAATCCGACGCCCGATGATCTTCTTCGCGTGCGGAAAGAGTGCGAGCAAGCGGCCATGGCCTCAGGCGCACTTCCTGGAACAATTGAGTGCTTCGTTGAAGTGGATACTGTCAAGAACCGGGTAACCGCGACTGCAGTGGGCGCAACTGAATTTGTCTCCAAAGACGTTGCCGCGAAAAAAGTGGACGAGGACGAGCAGAGGAAGATTGCTGCAGAATCCATGCGACTGGGCCCTGCCGAGGTCGAATCGCTGGGTAAGACACGTAACCTCGCGGTGTTTGCGGGCCATTCGAAGAAACGAAGCTTCTTCGGAATGAGGTCGAACAACAAGACGCCTCTCAGGGTCCTGGATGAGTTTGGAGTGATTCGTTTGATGGTTACCAATGGAGTAAGCTTTTCGACCACCGTCCAAAAGGCCGAAAGCGTCCTTTGCACCGAGGGTGAGAAGTTAACCAAGTTCACGGACGGAGGCGCAATTCCTCCAGCAGCTTTTTTGTTGTACGAGGCCCGAGTATTCGACATGTCCGGTCTAAGGAGTGTCGAGGAATTCGCTTCCATGACTCATGTGGAGCTCGAAGGAGTTGATGAAGACCTGCCGGCGGTCGTACTGTTTGCGACCGAGGTCTAAGAAGGAGATCTACATCCGGGGGGTTGCAAGAGACCAAATCACTGCTTTCCTGTGAATAGTTACGGGAAGCTTATACTCTGGCTGAAGTTGATGCCGGAAATTCAGGAAGGAAAATCATGGCAGGAAATTTTCGCTTAGACGGTAAAACGGCTGTCGTTTCCGGTGGAGCAAGTGGCATCGGACGGGCTATCGCACTGCTATTCGCTGAGAACGGGGCGTGCGTGCACATCGTTGACCTCGCCCGCGAAGGCGCTGAGAAGGTGGCACAGGAGATTATAGCGACCGGAGGAAAAGCATTCGGGCATGGTTGCGATGCCGGTGACGAGAAGCAGGTCGAGAAAGTGTTCGGTGAAATCACCGCACAGGGGCGGCTCAGCGTACTTGTAAATACTGTCGGCATGTCGCACATCGGTAACTTGGACAATACGCCACCAGAAGATTTCGATCGCGTGATGCGCGTTAACGTCAGGAGTTATTACAACAGCATGCGTGCTTCAATCACGCACATGAAGGACAACGGCGGGGGCGTGATCCTCAATCTGGCTTCTGTCGCCGCATCCCTGGGGCACGCTGACCGGTTTGCGTACACGGCAAGCAAGGGAGCAATCGTGGCAATGACTTATTCCGTCGCCCGCGATTATATCCAACACAATATACGCTGCAACTGCATCTCTCCGGCTCGTGTGCACACTCCGTTCGTCGATGGGTACTTAAAGAAGAATTACCCTGGACACGAAGAGGAATGGTTCCAAAAGTTATCGAAGACCGCACCAATCGGGAGAATGGCGGAGCCGAGGGAGATTGCATCACTCGTGTTATTCCTTTGCTCGGACGAAGCGGGTTTCATTACAGGTTGCGACTATCCGATTGATGGTGGGATGCTGCATCTTCACGGCTAGTCGTCGCATCGGCGCTTGCTGGGTATTTCGACTTGGAATCGCACAAGAGTGCTGGCGAACGATACTTGCCATTTTCCTGGGAACAATGGAATTGTATTGCGGTAACTACCAGTGCAGTATCTCATTGTGCGTGTAACCATCGGGACCCAGCAAGCCGTAGCTTGTAGCCTGAGAGCAGGTCGTGCAAGCTGGCCGCTACCAAAGGCGAAAGCTCTCGACACCGGGTCACAGTCGAAACCGTACAACGATGCCCTTTATTCCAGCGGCATGCGGCAGAGAGGAGACCAATGCCATTAAAAATACGCGAGAAAAAGAACTGTCGATGGGACGCCATAGCCCTTGGCGAAGTTATGTTGCGCTTCGATCCTTGCGACCAACGCATATGGACAACCAGGTCTTTTGATGTATACGAGGGTGGAGGTGAATACAATGTCGTCCGGGGCTTGAAGCGTTGCTTCGGCCTTGACACGGCAATCGTCACCGCCTTTGCAGACAATCCGGTCGGGCGCTTGCTGCAGGACTTAATCTACCAGGGCGGCGTTGATCAGTCCCTGGTGCGTTGGAAGGAGTTCGACGGCGTTGGCCGGGCGGTGCGTAACGGATTGAACTTCACCGAGCGGGGCTTCGGAGTGCGCGCCGCGCTTGGCTGCTCAGACCGCGGCCATACGGCAGTCTCGCAGCTCAAAGCCGGCGACATCGACTGGGACGAAATCTTCGGAAAGAGCGGAGCACGCTGGTTTCATACCGGCGGTATCTTCGCCGCCCTTTCGGAAACCACTCCGGCAGTCGCCGTCGAGGCAATGAAGGCAGCGCATCGGCATGGCGCAATTGTCTCCTACGACTTGAACTACCGCGAGTCACTCTGGAAGGCCGTGGGAGGCAAGAAACGTGCCCAGGAAGTCAATCGCGAATTGGCCCCCTTTGTCGATGTAATGCTGGGCAATGAAGAAGATTTCTCGGCGGCGCTTGGCTTTGATGTGCCAGGCATGGATCAGCACATTTCAAACGTCGAAGTCGAATCATTCAAAAAGATGATTGAGCAAGTGGTCAAGCAGTTCCCGTTCAGCGTAGTGGCCACCACCCTGCGCAAGGCAAAAACCGCCACTCGCAATGACTGGGGTGCGATCTGCTACGCAGATGGCGTTTTCTACGAAACGGTTTCACGCCCAGACCTGGAAATCTTTGATCGTGTTGGCGGCGGTGACTCGTTTGCTTCGGGATTGATCTACGGATTCTTGTCCGGCCAGGGACCGCAGTGGGCGGTTGACTGTGGAGCGGCGCACGGCGCACTCGCCATGACGACCCCCGGGGATACAACAATGGCAACCTTGAAGGAAGTAGTTCAGGTAATGCGTGGAGTTGGTGCCCGCATTGCTCGTTGATCTATAAGGAACCGGCAAAATAAGTAATGCGGAGATAGCGAAAATGACAAAAGCAGAAGTGGTAAAGAAGGTCGTGGATGTTGGACTCGTACCCGTAGTGCGGGCCTCATCGGCTGCCCAGGCGATTGCGGCGGCGGAAGCCATCTGTCTGGGTGGAATCCCAGTCGTCGAAGTCACAATGACAGTGCCGGGGGCCATCGATGTCATCGCCCAACTGGTAAAGAAGATGGGAGATTCTATTCTCATCGGAGCCGGCACGGTGCTCGATGCGGCAACTGCCCGGAAGTGCCTGGATGCAGGCGCCCAGTTCATCGTCAGCCCCGGATTCGATCTGGAAACCGTGAAGCTTGCCAACCGCGAAGACGTAATGATGATCGCTGGAGCTATGACACCGACCGAGGTCATCACGGCCTGGAATGCCGGTTCCGACTTAGTGAAGATCTTCCCATGCGGCAATCTTGGAGGTGGCAAGTACATCAAAGCGCTCAAGGGGCCTCTTCCGCAGGTTCCAATGGTACCTACCGGCGGCGTTAATTTGAATACGGCGGCGGAGCTGATTCAGGCAGGCTCTGCGGCGCTAGGCGTCGGAGGAGAGCTGGTGCTGACCTCGGCGCTGAAATCCGGCAATACGCAGGAGATTGTGGAACTGGCGAAACAGTACATCGCTATCATCCGTGAAGCTCGCCAAGCGAAAGCGTAGAGCGATCAACCTATGGGCGGCCTCTGAAGATTCGAAATCCCAGCCTGTATAGTTTTGACTGGGTCTTTCTGGAGTCTGGGTGCCGCCCCGTGTTCTCATCACTCGAATGAGGCAACCGCACCGGCATGTCGTCGGCAGTGTCTCGCACGACTATCAAGCTCAACTCGGTTAGCCAAGTGCCGGGTACCCCGAGCGCAAGATCAGGAGTAAGTGCATCATGTCCGCGGAAGTTGAGTTATTCGACTACATCGTTGTGGGCGCTGGTTCGGCAGGCTGTGCCATGGCAAATCGCTTGAGCGCCGACCCAGCCATCCGTGTTCTATTGCTGGAGGCTGGAGGCAATGACACAGGCATCTGGGTCAAGATTCCGGTCGGGTTCGTCAAGATGATGGGAACGCCGAGATACGACTGGTGTTTCCAGAGCGAAAAAAACGCTGCCCTGGATGGCCGGAGCGTACCCTATCCCCGCGGAAAAGTCCTCGGCGGTACTTCCACAATCCACGGGCATGTCTATATACGTGGACAGGCAGCGGATTACGACCACTGGCGTGACCTCGGAAATGCTGGCTGGGGCTGGTCTGACGTTCTGCCTTATTTTAAGAAATCCGAAGATTATATGGGCGGCCCCGATGAAGTGCATGGAGTTGGCGGGCCGGTCGCCGTAAACGAATCAAGATGCCGGATGCCCGTAGTGGATGTCTTCCTAAAGGCTGCCGCTGAAATCGGCATACCTCCGGTTGCGGACTTTAACCGCGGGGACAATGAGGGTTGCGGCCAGTTTGAGATGAACCAGAAGAACGGCAGGCGCTGGAGTTCGGCGGACGCATATCTGCACCCAATCAAGTCCCGTAAGAACCTGAAGGTCCTGCCTCACGCACAGGCCTCCCGCATTCTATTCAAAGATAAGCGCGCTTCGGGAGTCGAATACTGGGTTAACGGAGAGCAGAAGGTCGCTGGGGTTCGCGGGGAGGTCATCGTCTCCGCGGGTACGATCGGCTCTCCACATTTGCTGCAACTTTCAGGAATTGGCCCGGGTGCCCTGCTCAACGCAAACGGAGTGGATGTTTTACACGACCTGCCCGGAGTGGGCGAGAACTTGACGGAGCATGCAGTCGTCAGGATGGTCTACAGCATTAGCGGCATCGGCACGCTAAACGAACGCCTGCATAGCGCCATCGGAACGATGGGGATCGGACTTGAATACTTCTTGTTCCGGAAAGGGCCGATGACGATGGGGCCAACCTACGCGGCGGCGTTCACTAGAAGTAGCCCCGAGGTAGATCGACCAGATCTGCAGATCTTTATGCAACCGTTATCTATGCCCGCAGGCGCGTACACCAACCTGGGGCCGGGAGCAACCGACACAACGCCTGGTTTCACCATACCGATAGGCATCATTCGCCCAAAGAGTCGCGGCACGGTCACGATAAGTGGTCCCGCCTGGAATGCCAAGCCCAAGATCAATACCAATTTATTTTCTAATCCAGAGGATGCTGTCGTCGGTGCAAAGGGCATAAAGATCGTTCAGAAGATGGTGCTCGGCACCGCCGCATTCGCACCTTACAAGCCTGCAAATAAGGGTTTGGGCTTCGAACTTAAAACCGACGAGGATTTTCTTAAGGCAGCTTACCAACAAGGTAACATGATGTTTCACGGTGCCGGCACCTGCAAGATGGGAAACGATCCGCTTGCAGTGGTTGACGAGCGTCTGCGCGTTCATGGGATTCAAGGCTTGCGTGTTGTTGACTGCTCGATTATGCCAGTACTTATATCTGGCAATACCCACGGTCCCATCGTTATGATTGCGGAAAAAGCATCGGATATGATTTTGGCTGACCGGCGGAACGCCTGACTTACTGGCCATGTGCTGTAGCAAAGCACATGGCCGTCAGCATCGCAGGAGGGCGAACCAAGGGCACAATCTTGAAGCCCCAATTCGCCGGATACGTGAAGTCGAGGTCTAAGTTCTTATCGGGGGAACGCCCCAGGCCCGCACCGGCTGAAAAGCACGCAGAGCTTCCAAAGTCTGCGGTTCAATGGTGATGTTCATGGCCTCCACATTGTCAAGAAATTGAGCGAGTGTCCTCGGACCAAGCATCACCGAAGTGACGCTCTCCTGCTGGAGGAGCCAGGCAATCGCACATTGACTTAAAGGCTCCTTGTATCCGGAAAAGATCTTCTTTATATCTTCCAGTCGCTGGAACTTTTCACTCGTCCAATCCTTCTGCATGAACTTGTCGCCGCGAGCCGCTCTTGAACCTTCCGGAGAAACGTCGCGCTCTGAATACTTACCCGTTAACAATCCTCTGGCGAGGGGACTATAGACGGTAAATCCGAGTTGATGGCGTTTGCAAAGGGGAAGTAACTCCAGTTCGACCTGCCGGTTCAGGAGGTTGTATTCGTCCTGCACAAAACAGGGCCTCGCCCCGCTCATCCGATCGCTGCTCCAGAGACATTCAACGATGCTTGAGGGGTAGAAGTTCGAGCAGCCAAAGTATCGGATTTTCCCTTGTTGCACCAAACTGTCCATGGTGCGGACGATTTCGTCCACTCCGGTCGCGCGATCTTCAACGTGGAGGAAGTATAAGTCGATCCAGTCCGTATCGAGTCTTCGAAGGCTGTCTTCCACCTGCCGGATCAGATTGACCCTGCTCAATCCTCCTTCGTTTTGTCCCTCTCCTGTAAACCTTCCGCCCTTGGTCGAAAGGATAACCTTATCCCGAAACGACTTCAGACATCGACCCACAACTCTCTCAGATTCTCCCTGCTGATAGGCATTGGCCGTATCGATATAGTTGATCCCGATCTCGTAGGCCTTCTGAATAATATTCGCAGATTCTCTTTCATCTGCCGGTCCCCCGAACATCATGGTTCCCAGGCCGAAACACGAAATCGACAATCCGGTATTTCCGAGGAACCTATATCGCATATCCTTGTATCTCCACCTAATAACTCACGTTAAAACTTTGCTCGACAACTTAGTGAAATCCCCTTGCAACTACTATTAAGAGGGGAGGGGGTGAGTGCGCAGGTGCATCCGTTATGAATGCATCGCGCCCATTCCCCCTCCTCGCATTTCTTGACTCCCGTGAAGCAGACTATTTTGCGGGAATTTCAAACCCACTTCGGTCGACCTTGTCTAAGTCTTCTGCCGTGATCAACTTAATCGGCGCGTAGGTCATCGCGGGGACTTTCTTTCCCTCAACTGCGTCTTTTGCAAGTCTTACGCCCAAACGGCCCATTTCAATTGTCTGTTGAGTAACCGTGGCGGCGATCCGTTTGTCCCGCAGGGCGCGCTCAAGGTCTTTGCTGAAGTCAACCGCACAAATAACGATATCGCGCCTCTTGGCAGCGTCGATCGTCTGGGCTGCACCCATCCCGAGATGCTCGCCAACGGCGTAAATGCCATTGATCTGCTTCCCATAGGTTTGAAGCATATCTTCTGTGATCCTCATCCCTTCAGCACGAGTTACTTCGCTGTATTGTTCGCTGAGGATCTTCATGTTCGGATACTTAGCAATCGCCTGTTTGACGCCATTGGCCCTTACCATCGCAAACGAAGTGCCTGCCTTGCCCGGAAGTAATACAATGTTGCCCTTGTAGTTGAGCTTTTTCGCCAGAAACTCCCCGGCCGTCTTGCCGACTTCAATATCGTCCGAACGGACCCGGGCGACGATCTTCGTGCTGTCGCTCATCACATTCACGTTGATCACCGGAATCCCTTCCCTCACAGCATCGTCAACCGCTGGGATGGTCCCGGTCTGGCTCACCGATACCAGGATAATCGCGTCGACTTTCGCGGCAGTGGCGTCCTCAATCTGCTGGATCTGACGATTCAGATTGGCGTATCCCCCGGCATCGTACACGGTTAGCTTGACGCCCAGTTTCCTGGCTTCGTCCTCGTACCCATAACGCTGAGCTACAAAGTGAGGTTGATCTAGCGTAGGAAGGCAAACGGCGAAATGCAGTTGCTTTGCCGCCACTGACTTTGTGAAGAAGATTGCCGCAACAGCAATCCCAACCAACCCAAGCAATGCTACGACTCTTAGGGTTTTCATTTTGACTCTCCTTGGTGAAACACAGCATCAGACTTTATTCTGCTTACCACCTCAGACAACGAAGCCCAAACCACAGAGTCAATCTCCGTGGCAATTACTCTAACCCTTTACTCTGCGAGCCTCTTCTTCCGGAATACATCGTAGGTCACGCTCGAAAGTATGATCACTCCGATCACAATCATTTGGACGAAAGAAGATACGCCCATTAGATTCAAGCCATTCTGGATGACTCCGATCATCAATACGCCAAAAAGCGTTCCTGTCATGGTGCCGAAACCACCACCGAGAGCTCCGCCTCCAATGACCACGGCGGCGATTGCCTGTAGCTCCATTCCGAGTCCCAGGTTAGGGTACCCGGAGATAATTCTAGAGGTGAGAACCACACCGCCAACTCCGGTCAGAAATCCTGTCAGAGCATACGCCTGCAACTTCACCAGCTTTGTGTTGATACCGCTCAGGCGGACCGCCTCTTCGCTGCCTCCAACCGCCAACACATGTCTCCCATAGACGGTGTATTTCAGAACGAATGCGCTAACGACGAAGAAGAATAATGCAATCACGACGGGGACGGGAATTGGGCCGATATAACCCGACCCGACCACTCCGAACTTATCCGGAAGCCCGACAATGGGCATTCCATTCGCATAAAGAAGAGCCAGTCCGGCGCAGATAGTGCCGGTAGCCATGGTCACAATAAACGGAGGTAAGTCCAACGCGGAGATCAGGGAGCCATTTACAATCCCGATAACAGTTCCACAAAGGATTCCCATTGCCATTCCCAGGGGAATATTCCCCGAGGAAACCATGACCCCACCCGTCACCATGCTGATAAGGGATACCGAACTCCCGACAGAAATATCGATTCCACCGCTGATGATGACGAACGTCATTCCATACCCAAGAAAGGCAAGGATAGAGATCTGCCGGGCCACGTTGGTCAGGTTGCGAACGGTAAGGAACCTATCGGTGGTGAGTGTAAATATAATGCAGAGAGCGAAGAAGGCTAGAGGAATGCCAACCTTCTGCCAATCGATATTCTTGATCCATCGGACAGGCATAAAATCCTTCACTTAAAAGGTTCAAACTCGAACTGTAGGCTCATCCGGTTTACCCAGAATGATCATGCTCAATATTTCCTCCTTCGTCGTTTCGTGCGTCTTCTTCACACCCACAAGAGCACCGTTTTTCATCACGGCTATGCGGTCGGAAAGCCCGAACACGTCATGAAGGTCATGGCTGATTAGAATGATTGCGATTCCTTCGTTCTTCAACTGCTGCATCAAAGCATGGACCCTCTCCGTCTCTTCAACGCCCAGCGCGGCAGTCGGTTCATCCATAATCAATATTTTTGCTTTAAAGTAGACTGCCCGGCCGATAGCAATACACTGTCGCTGTCCTCCAGAGAGTTTCACGACTCTAACTTTGAGAGACTTGATCTTGAGGTTCAGCCTCTCCAGCATCTTGAGGGTCTCAGCCTCCATCCTGCTCTCGTCAAGCACGCCCGCCCGGTTCCTGATCTCTCTCCCAAGAAAGAGATTCGCGGGAACGTTCAGATTATCGGCGAGGGCAAGATTCTGGTAGATGGTCTCAATGTTCAGTGCCTTCGAATCCCGGGGACTCTTGATCTCGACTTCGCGTCCCTCATAATAGATCTTCCCGCTATCAGCCGTGTAAGCACCGGAGAGAACCTTAATAAGGGTTGACTTGCCGGCCCCGTTATGTCCCACGATTCCTAGAATCTCTCCTTCGTAAAGATCGAGGCTCACCCCGCGAAGGGCCTGAATCCCTCCGAAGTGTTTTGAAACATCTTTTAGCTCGATAATTGGAGTTGTTTCCAGTTCTTTGCTCCTCAGTCCATCTGTCATGAGACACTCGCAATGCTGCGCATCGCTGCACCAAAATTCAGCTAGGGAGTTACTTTTTCGAAACTTATCACGACTCCATCCCGAGGACAACGAAATTGTCCTCTCGACGACCGACGGCTTGAAGCCGCCAGTAAAGCACGACTAAAAGTCGCGAATCGCAGTTGGAAGTCGATTAGAGAGCTTCCGGCCGACTCCATCCTCGATCATTGATCGCCCGCGAGTACAACGTGGTTCCCGTATTCCGGAACCACGCAGCACTCGACAGACTCCCACTTATGAGGGAATCGAAACTTGTTAGACTTTCACAGGCGCAGTCTTCTTAGTGAGCCCAATGATCTTGCGAGCCTCGTCTGGTGTCGCAATCTCGCGGCCCAGATCTCGTGCCATGCGCACAATCTTCTCAACCAGGCGAGCATTCGAATCGGCCAGTTTCCCGTCGATATACGGATTATCTTCCCAGCCCACCCGCACATTTCCGCCCAGGCATATCGCCCAGGAAAGGTTCTGCCAATGCGTCTTGGGATCCATATTGCTCAAGTTCCACACCGCTCCCTTGGGGATGTGGTTCTTGAAGCAGAGCATCGACTCCATGTCTGGGTAGGTGTATTGCCCACCACCCCATCCCATGAACAGCGTCGTATAGATAGGGTCAGGTAGTAAGTTTCCAGGAAGACTCTTTAGGTAGTCCACGTTCCAGAATGCACCCGTCGTAAATGACTCGACTTCGCACTTCACACCCTTCTTGAGGAACTCCTTGCAGTAATTGGTCAACTCTTCTCGCGTATGAATCGCATAAGCCTCTACGGGCGGATACTGCGGAGTGGGATGGAAGTGTTCGTCATGCGCTGTAAAGCAGATGGACATTAGGTCTGGTCCCTGCTCCATCAGCTTCGACTTCTCTTCGAACCGTGCCGAGGCGATCCCATACTGCATCAGGCAATCTACCTTCGACTTAATTTCCGTATGAAGGGCCTGCCAGCCATCAATGTTTACGTGTGAGAGTTTCTTTCCGTCTTCCGCGATCTTGTCTTCCAGTTTATGCACGCCGTGGATGTGACACATTGACGCCCCGGCATTCACCGCCCTCACGTACTCATCAGCTATCTTCTTGACGTTCTGCATCTCTGGAAGCGGACAGTAGTGATTCTCCGGGTAAGACATGGAAGAATCCACCGTAACTGTAATGATCAATTTCTCCATAGAGGTAAGTCTCCTTATTCGCAAAGCGGTCCGAGAGCGGCCTTCCCCGGTTCACCACCGAGGATTAAGCAAAAGATTGTCGCACTCGGCACTGACCTTGATTGCAGTAGCCGAGATTGTAGTTACCTAGTGACCTAGTTCCCGCGCAAAGTGTAGCACTATACCTTGGCACCGCAGTGACATAAATCACAATATTAGGTGACACGGGTGAAAATCACAGCAAAATGACACCTAGTGACTCGGTCTCTTATGCTAAAGTCTTTTGGTGTAACCGTCATTAGGATATCAACGCAATCGGTCATCTTAAGATGAATCAAGAACACTCGTTCGGAATTCACTTGGAACAAGAGGGCATAGTCTTCGAGAAGGAGGATTTCATGCAGAACGCACAACCGCGAGTTGAGCAACTTTCCCATGATTATCGGCTCATGTTGCTCAGTCGCCGCTTTGATGAGCGGGTGACCAATATCATCCGCAGTGGAGTGCCGGTTCCTCACTATCACTCGGGTGAGGGGCAGGAGGCACTCATGGTCGCAGCCGTCACACCGCTGCGGAAGACTGATCAGATGATCTATACCCATCGGGGCTACGGCCATTTGCTCGCTAAGGGCATTTCAGTGCGCGAGGTTGCCTTTGATCTCTTTATGAAAGCGGGCGGCACCAATCATGGTTTGGGCGGTGTTATGCACGTGGCGCGTCCAGATCTCGGCGTTCCAGGGCGCGAAGGCGTCTTCGGCGGTCGCTTTGCGATCGCGGCCGGATTTGCTCTGGCCTCCAAGTTGGATGCGAAGGACGACGTTACCCTGTGTTTTTACGGAGAAGCCGCGGGCGCGCGCGGAATCATGTACGAATCATTGAACATGGCGGTTCTCTGGAAGTTGCCGGTCGTCTATGTCGCGGAAAACAACGGCTGGTCGTTTTCTTCGCGCACCGAGTGGTTGTTTCCCGAAGGGCGCATGAGCCGCGTATGGCGCGGGTTTGAGATCCCCGTAGAAGTGATAGACGGCAATGATGCGGAAGAAGTTTCTGCAACTGTTTCCCGTGCCGTTGCTCGTGCGCGCGCCGGCGAGGGCCCATCGGTCATTGAGGCCCTCACCCACAGACTTGCGCCGCATATTTGGTATGACCAAGCCACCTATCAACCGCCAGCTGAAGTTGCCGCTCAGCGGGAGCACGATCCGCTTCCGCGCACCGCAAAACGGCTGCTCGCCCTCGGAATGAGCCAGAGCGAACTGGATTCGATTTCTCAATCAGTGGACCAGGAGGTTGAGAGTGCATTTACCGCCGCCGCCGCTGCTCCCCTGGCGACGTGGGAAGACGGACGGCGTCAAATGGAGGCACTATGACCGTTACTAAGCTAACCGGGCGCCAGGCGCTCAATCGCACAATTGCTTCCGCGCTTGCTGCGGACCCGCATACCGTGATTCTTGGCGAGACCGTGCAGCTCTCAGGAGCTCCGGGCGGTCCGTTGGGCGGCATATATGATCGCTTCGGGCCGAAGCAGGTAATCGAGACACCGGTTGCGGAAAACGGTATCTTTGGCGCCGCCCTCGGGCTCGCGCTTGCTGGATTTCGTCCTATCGTCGAGATCTACTCGGCTGATTTCCTCCTCGTAGTGGCTAATGAAATCATCGGCGACATGTGCAAGTGGCGGCAGCAACACGCGCGCTCTGGCCCGTTGCCAATCGTCATTCGCGGCTGCATGGGTCCCGACAAGGGTGGTGGACTCGGCCCTGAGCACTCGCAGTCAATGGAAGCATTCTTCCATCATGCGCCTGGGTTGGTGATCATCACGCCGGGAACTCCCCGGGATATGGTTGGCCTGTTGCGCTCCGCGTTGCGCTCTCCGGACCCGGTGCTCTTCTTCGAGCATCGCCGCGTATACGATCTGGTCGGTGACGTACCGGATGATGAATCGTTCGCCATCGAACTGGGCCGTGCGGAGATCGTACACGAAGGCAAAGATGTAACCCTTGTTGCCTGGGGCTGGATGCGAACCGAGGCAGAACTTGCAACGCAAACGCTGAAAGCCGAAGGTATTTCCGTCGAGCTGATCGACCCGCGCACTATTCTGCCAATGGACCATGAAACCATCGCCCGCTCAGTGGCTAAAACGGGTCGGCTCATGGTTGTTGAAGAAGGCACCCGAACTGGAGGCGTCGCAGCGGAAGTAATCACGCGTGCCGCCGAAACCGCCACCAGACCAATTCGCGTGGCTCGGATTACGACACCCGATGCGATACTTCCGTACAGCGCCTCGATGGAGCAGAATCTGTTCCCGAACGCGAAATCGATCGCTGCTGCCGTTCGGGCTTTTGCTCTCAGTGAGCAGCCCGTTGGAGTTTCTTCGCACTGATAAACGTGGCCGAGCCGTACTTGATATAGAACTGGTTGCATGAACAAGGTCTTGAAAGGGCACGGCTTCGGCCGTGCCGCAAGAGCCGCATATCCTTGGCGTTTGCGAGATCAAAGAGGAGAACGATATCGGGGAGAATGCAAAAGAACAGGTTGACGCTTTCCTTGGCAAAGCAAGGGATGCGGATGCTCTGGCCGGGTTAGTGCTGGAGATGGATCCGACCTATCGCCTGATCCCTGCGGTACGTCGCACCGAATTGGCGTCGATGGCATTGGAGACCGGCCGAGCGTGGGCACACGAACTTCGTGCAACGCATCCTGCCGAGGACTTGGCGCTTTTGGCCCAGCAGTTGGGAGTGGAGGTAGAGTTTTCCGACGAGGCGAATGAGGCAGGAGATGTGGTTATCCGTTCGGAGTATTACGACGCACCTGCTCGCATCGTCATCTATCAATCCTCTTTGGAAAAGACCAGGGAGGTGATCGAGCAAGCGGGCCTTGCTGCCGCCATCGATCCAGGCTTGCTTCTACCCATTCATTTGGCACATGAGTTGTTTCACCATTTGGAACACCTGAAACAGGATCGCCTTTCCCAGCGCTATAAAGTTCCTACGCTGCGGATCGGCCAATGGAACCTGATCGTCTCTGGGGTCAGAGCCTTGAGTGAGATCGGAGCACACGCTTTTGTTCAGGCGTGGTTGCGTTTAGATTGGTTTCCTTTCGCGATCGATCAACTGGAAAGGCTGACCAGGGGAGACACTAGAGACCCCGTAGATCGGTGGAACGAATTTTCGAAAAAAAGAAGCTGGTTTGGCGGATGGAAGTAGATGGCCGAATAGTTCGGACTGACTTGAGCGAGTGCTTTTAGCGGGTAGCGGTGAAGTAGCTTCTGTACCGGACATTTTGTTGCTACAGCCGCACTGATTGAGTACATTCTTGTGTGCGAGGACTTTTAAGATGAAGGTTATTACTTGTATTCCTGACTTACGTGAGATGGCGCAACGAAGGGTTCCGCGAGCGATCTTCGAGTTTGCTCGCGAGGGTGCCCATGAGCAGTTAACGTTACGAGCTAACCGGGAAGATCTTCAATCGATCCGGTTTCGTCAGCGCGTAGGGATTGACGTCTCCAAACGTTCCTTATCTACAACGGTGCTGGGGGAAGAGTTGTCGATGCCCGTCGTCCTCGCCCCTGTAGGACTTGTCGGCCTCTACTACCGCAATGGAGAAATGGTCGCGGCACGCGCTGCGCAAGACTTCGGCGTGCAGTTCAGCCTTAGCACCATGTCAATTTGCTCCATCGAAGACGTTTGTACCGCTGTCCAGAAACCTTTTTGGTTCCAGTTGTACGTGATGCGAGATCGCGAATTCACAAAGTCGTTGATCCAGCGGGCAATCGCGGCTAAATGCTCAACTCTTCTGGTGAATCTCGACCTCGCGACGCCGGGACAGCGTCATCGCGACATCAAGAACGGGATGTGCGTTCCGCCACGCATAAAGCTCAGCAATGTCCTCGATGTTCTAAGCAAGCCGCAGTGGGCTTTCACCGTTCCATTCGGGCGGAGGCGCACCTATGGCAACCTCATGGGACACCTGAAAGGCCCAAGCCATCTGACCTCTTTGATCCAATGGCTTTCAGAGCAATTCGATCCTTCTGTTACCTGGCGCGATATCGAATGGATTCGTAGCATGTGGCCAGGCAAGTTGGTATTGAAGGGCATTCTGGACGGTGAGGATGCGAGAATCGCCGCCGAAACCGGGGCCGATGGAATAGTCATTTCCAACCACGGCGGCCGGCAACTTGACGGCGCGCCCTCGGCAATCTCTGTTCTGCCCGAAGTTGTCGATGCGGTTGGAGACAGGCTCGAAGTGCTGCTCGACAGCGGTATCGAATCGGGTCACGACGTGCTCAAGGCAGTTGCTCTTGGCGCCCGTGCGTGCCTCATCGGCAAGGCCTTCCTTTATGGATTGGGAACGATGGGGGGACCTGGAGTTACAAAGGTTTTGGAGATCATTCGCAAAGAACTCGACTTGTGCATGGCGCTTACGGGCACCACCGACATCCGCAAGGTCAACCGCACGCTTCTGCGGGATGATGGATTACCCAGAACGCCGGGTGGGAACCCCAAGCATTTCTCTGCGGCTCGTTGATTCGAATGAGGTCCGAAGGCCAGCGTGAGTCAAAGCGCTGCCCCCGGGCCTCCTTCATTTACGCATTGCATCCGGATAACAGGACGCAAATTGCGAGCAATGCAAGTACCGTTATCTACGCTTGTCGACCTCACTCAAAAACTGAAGTATTACCGCGTTAGCCTTGTCGATGTCCACGATGTTTCCGACGTGTCCATATATGGAGTCATAGGCAAAGAGTTTGGCTCCGGGTATTCCCATCACTACAGGGATAAACTCCGTCGCGGGAGGAAAGAGTTCATCGCTATTCACCCCGACGACCAGGGTCCTGGCCTTCACCTTGGATAAATTGGCTGTGACGTTGAATCGAATATAGGCGTCGTTCCGCCAAACTATATCGTTGGCATCCATCTTCTCGCTCCCCATATCGGTGCTCTCCAGGCCCTTCATCACGGCTTCAGGAGTCCGGAACTGGGTCTGGTAATAGGCGGCAGAAAAATACCACAAATATGTTCCCATAAAGGCACGTCGCAAACCATCTTTGGGCTGTTGCGTGTATTCGCCATTCATGTAAGCCGGGTCTGACTTGATGGTCTCCGACATCAATCCCCAAATGCCGACATTGCGCCCTGTAGTGGAAGGCCCGGTGGCGATCGGAATGGCCCAATCCATGAAGTCCGGATACTGGGTGATCCATTGCAATGTCTGGGACCCGCCCATGCTTCCGCCCGCCACGCCCACCAGGTGCTTGATCCCGAAATGCTGGGTCACGAGCATGTATTGAGCGTTGATCATGTCCACAAAAGTGTATTTAGGAAACTTGGCCCCCAATCCGGAAGTAGAGGGCGAACTCGACCCAGGCGACCCAACCGCGCTCGGGAAGATAAAGAAGTACTTCGTCGGGTCCATGGGATTGCCGGGACCGAATATCTTCGTGAACTTCGTGGTTCCCTGAAGGTAGTTGCCGCTCCAGCCATGGCACCAGACCACAGCGTTCACGATATTTCCCGCGGCATCCAGTTGTGGCTCACCAAGGGTCCCGTACTCGATTTTCATCTCGGGGAGAACCTGTCCCGAACTCAGCTTGAAATCCTTGACGGTGTAATACTGAGGTTTCACGTCGAATCCTTGTGCCCGGAGTTGGGCCTCCATGCTGCACAGATAAGAACCACCAGAAATGCCGTCTAAAGTGCCTGTTTGTTTCTCCAGGCAACTCCTTCTGATTGGCATGCTTTTTCCAGTAGTTTCAATCGTTAGCACTCTTCAAGTGTGAATGCAAGGATTTCCAGTGCTTCCAGCCGCTGTACGGGCCACGGGCAACATATTCGCAGTTGCGGACGTCATCAAAACAACGCCCACCTGGGCGGGTGGGCATCGTGCAGAAGCTTAAGAACTTATGGAGCCGACGACCGGAATTGAACCGGTGACCTGTCGATTACGAATCGACTGCTCTACCAGCTGAGCTACGTCGGCAAAACCTTATCTATAGTAATGGGAGATGCACATTTTCGCAAAGGGTTGGGGCCGTGAATTACATAGTCTCCTTGCGATTCCGGATCTGCTTCCCATAATGACTTTTGCCGGACACCTATGTTCCCGACTCACGCGTGTACTCGATGAGGCCCGAGATTCTACTTGCTTTTGAATGTGGAAGATGGCGATAATGACTGCGAGCGGCGAAACCAATAACAGTGACCCAATTCGAACGTTCGGACTTACTCAGGATTCTTCGAATCACCGCCCGCCAACTCAGCGGATGGCAACGTGCCGGCTTGATTGCCGTGGGTGACACCTTTTCTTTTTTTGATCTCCTCCAGGTAAAAAAAGTTCGTGATCTCCGTGCCAAGCGGGTCAAGAGTGCGACTATTCTCGCCTCTCTTCAGGCCATGCAGACGCGAGTTGCAGGCATGGAGAACCCCTTCCTGGAAGCCGGGTCATTTTCCATCGGCTCCCGGGTCGCCTTCCGCACCGGGGGCAGGGCGCTCGATCCCATTGACGGCCAGTTCATAATGGATTTCAACGACTCGGGCCAACTGGTGGAGACCGCTGCTGGCTTCCGTCCGGTCTCGGCCTGTGAGTCGGCCATCGACCTGTTTGCACGGGGCGTTGCACTGGAAGAAGACCCGAACACCGCCGCAGAGGCGATCGCCAGCTACAAAAAGGTTCTCAAACTCGATCCCAATTACGCTCCCGCGAACATCAATCTCGGCACGCTCTACTACAACCAGTCTGAGTACGAATTAGCGGAAGAGCATTACCGCAAGGCCATCGAGTCCGATCCGCGCTATGCCCTGGCCTATTTTGATCTTGGCAACGTGTTGGATGAAACCCGGCGTCTGGATGAGGCGATTGCCGCCTACAAGATCGCATTGCAACTCGCTCCGACCTACGCGGATTCTCATTACAATTTGGCGCTTGCCTACGAGCGTTCCAAACAGCCACGCCTCGCCCTCAAGCACTGGCGCGCCTACCTCAAACTGGATGCCCAGGGTCCCTGGGCCGTACACGCCCGGGCTCAATACAAGAAGCTGCTCGAATCCGAGAAATTGAAGGTGGTCTACCGCCGGTAGCTGGAGTCCCCCGCGCTCCTATTGCGCAAGCTCCCGAAACTGATACAATCTCCGGTCTGCATCACGAATTAGCGAGGCTGGGATTTTCCAATGACAACTCAAAGTGAGCGTGAATCGGTACCGCAGTCGTTGCTGGTCTTGACGGAAGACGAGCAGCTTTTTCGCGATAACATCCGCAAATTTGCCGAAGAGTCGATTCGCCCTCTCGTTCGCGAAATGGACGAGCGCGGCGTGATCGAGCATTCCCTGATCGAGCAGTTTCACCAGCTCGGACTCATGGGCATTGAGATTCCAGAGCAGTACGGCGGCGGCGCAGGTACGTTCTTTGAAGCCATCCTCGCCGTCGAGGAACTCTCCCGCGTCGATCCTTCCATCGGAGTGCTGGTCGATGTGCAGAACACGCTGGTCAACAACGCCCTCATCCGTTGGTGTACCGAGGCGCAGAAGCAGCGGTATCTGCCGAAGATGGCGGCGGAGTGGGTCGGCTCCTACGCGCTCAGCGAGGCAGGCAGCGGCTCGGATGCCTTCGCGCTGCAGACGCGGGCCGAAGACAAAGGCGACCACTGGCTGCTCAATGGGCAGAAGCTGTGGATCACCAACGGCAAGGAATCGAATCTCTTCATCGTCATAGCCACGGTGGACCCCGCCGCCGGATACAAGGGGATTACCGCCTTCATCGTCGAGAAAGATTTCCCCGGATTCAGCATCGGGAAGAAAGAAGACAAACTTGGTATCCGTGCGTCCAGCACCACGGAGCTCATTTTCGACGATTGCCGCGTACCCAAGGAAAATCTGCTTGGCGAAATCGGCAAGGGTTACAAGGTTGCCATTGAAACATTGAACGAAGGCCGCATTGGCATTGCCGCGCAGATGCTGGGGCTGGCTGAGGGAGCTTGGGAGGCCGCTGCAAAATACGCACAGGAGCGCAAGCAATTCGGCCACGCGCTGGCCCATTTTCAGGCAATCTCCTTCCAGCTTGCTCAAATGGCGACGGAGATTATGGCCGTCCGCCTCATGGTTTATAACGCTGCGCGCATGAAGGATGCAGGCTTGCCGTTCCTTAAAGAAGCGGCCATGGCAAAGCTTTACTCCTCCCAGGTGGCCGAGCGCATAGCATCCCAGGCAGTCGAAATTTTCGGCGGTTACGGTTTTACCAAAGATTATCCGGTGGAGAAGTTCTTCCGCGATGCTAAAATCGGGAGCATTTACGAAGGAACGTCCAACATGCAGCTAATGACCATAGCCAAGCTCTGCCTTGGCGAAAAATGAAGCCTAAGAATCAATCCGGTCGTCCCGCTAAGGATGACGGGCGGCCATTGGACCGACGTCAGTTTGAGCGCATCGAACTGGCCTCGACCGCATTCGCGGTGGATGCGAATGGGAATGAACTTGGCCGCGTGGTTGAAATCAGCGGCGGCGGATTTCTTCTGAAACCGGCTACGCCGTTCGCGCGCATCTCCCTGGCGATGGGAGCGCGACTCGTCATCACCATTGTTGAGCCCGCCAACGTTAAACAGACGAGTCTGAACGTGGAAGTGCGTCGTGTCCTGTCGGACAGCATCGGCCTACGCTTTGTGTGACCGATTTTGTCACACACACTCGGGTGGCCCATTCAAGCCTGGGTTTGGCTTGAGTGGGGACTGGTGTTATGAGTGGCCTGGGTGGCCCATTCAAGCCATCTTTTGACTTGAGTTGAGAGCCTGTGATGATACCCTGAACTTGAGGTGTCATGTCAGGCTTCAAGGTCACAAATCGGTTTCCCGGCGATGAGTCTGCGGATGCGGTGATGGTTGCTGGTCAGCCTGCCACAAGTGGAGATAGCTCTTCGGTTGCTTCGTCCAAGGGCAGTGACAAGCGAGCCGTCGTCGCTGTGACCCTTGCCTCGATCGCCGCGTTTTTCAACCTCAACGCCACGCAGCCTTTGCTGCCGCTCTTCGAGCAGATCTTCCACGCCTCCAAGGCAGCGGTTTCAGTCACCGTCAGCGCGGCCACGCTTGCTGTCGCGCTTAGCGCTCCCTTTTGCGGAGCACTTGCCGAGCGTTTCGGGCGCCGTAAGATTATCGTGTTGTTTATCTTCCTGCTTGTCCTGCCCACGATGCTTGTGGCGACTGCGAATA
>Ga0364900_10180_pt1 | contig 26343 bp, 22 predicted proteins | sample ExccelJu500002D3_FD_206974 | JGI IMG/M metagenome (GOLD analysis project Ga0364900, IMG submission 206974) | Enriched cells from Trout Bog Lake Hypolimnion, Wisconsin, USA - BchlTB.July09.5000.02.D3 | ecosystem: Environmental > Aquatic > Freshwater > Lake > Hypolimnion/Profundal zone | place: USA...
GCAAACAAATAGTGCTTAACCTTAAACGCATGAATCAGATCTATAAGATTGATACTAAAAATCAAACCATTAAGCTAGAAGCAGGCTGCATCTTGCAAGTAGCCCAAGAAACAGCATTGGCTTCAGGATTTCTATTGCCGCTGAGCTTGGGCGCTGAAGGTAGTTGCATGATTGGTGGGAACTTAGCCACAAATGCAGGGGGCACTAATGTATTGCGCTACGGAAATGTCCGCGAACTATGCCTGGGTCTAGAAGTAGTTACGGCAAAAGGGGAGATCTGGAGCAGTTTAAAAGGATTGCGCAAAGACAATACTGGATATGATTTACGTGATTTATTCATAGGCTCTGAGGGCACCCTAGGAATCATTACTGCAGCGGTAATGAAACTATATCCACTACCAATTGCAAAATTACCCGCACTAGTTGCAACTCAAGATATTGGATCAGCTATTAGTCTATTGAACTTATTTCAAAAACGCGCCTTCTCTCTTCTGACTGGTTTTGAAATGATGACAGAGGAAGCGATTTCTTTGAATCAAAAACACTTTCCCCTTATGTCGAATTCATTTAATAATAATTATGCCTACACCGTGCTAATTGAGCTCTCAGATTGGGAGGGAGAATCCCATGTTTACAAGCTTTTGGAGTCCACTTTAGAGGAAGCCTTCGAAAAAGGCTTGATTATCGACGCTGTAATTGCAAGCAATCTTTCACAAGCCAATTCATTTTGGCAAATGCGAGAGCACATTACCTTGGCACAGGCGGCTGAAGGGTCCAACCTCAAGTATGATGTTTCAGTTCCCATCTCCAATATCGAAGATTTTATCCTAGATACCAACAAATTAATGAGGGCAAATTACCCGGGCATTAGACTGATAAATTTTGGCCACCTAGGAGATGGGAATCTTCATTACAATGTTTCTCCACCTGAGGGTGCTAACGCTGATAGCTTCATTTTCGCCCACGAAAAAACTATTGAGGAGCTTATTTATGGGCAAGTAGAATTCTATGGGGGCTCAATTTCAGCAGAGCATGGCATTGGTCAACTTAAACTTGGCATACTAGAACAACATAATGGCATAGTGGCATACGAGTTGATGAAAAGCATAAAAAAATCTTTGGATCCTAAAAATATCCTCAATCCCAATAAATTAATTTCTGCTTAAAGAAATATCTTTTGTTGAACTAATATTTAGCAAGACTGTCAAGGACTTTATCAAGAAGAATCTCATAATAGTGATCTACCAAAATGGGTCATCTCGCCATGCAGAGCGTTAAATATGAAACTACTAATTTACTCCGGGCTGGTAGCCGCTAACTAATTCTTTTAGCATATTCCCAATCTTTTCATAGTCCGAATCATCCAAGGCCAGGTTAAGCTTGGCAAGCTTTTGCTCTAAGACATTCCAGGATAAAAATTCCTCGTGTGCCTTCATGATTTTTGGGTGAATAGTTGGCTGCGGATTTTCCCCAATCAGCAGTTCTTCGTAGAGCTTCTCCCCGGGTCGCAAACCTGTTGTAACAATTTCAATATCACCATAGGGATTATCTTGATCTTTAACCAGAAGGCCAGACAAATAAATCATCTTAAGCGCAAGATCATAAATACGGACTGGCTCGCCCATGTCCAAAACAAAGACATCACCTCCAACGGCCATTGCACTAGCCTGAATAACTAACTGCGCTGCCTCAGGAATGGTCATAAAGTAGCGAGTCACCTCAGGATGCGTCAAGGTAATAGGTCCTCCTGCAGCAATTTGAGCGCTAAAAATCAGTGCTACAGAACCAGAAGAGCCTAATACATTACCAAATCGCACCATCGAAAAATTCGTTGAATGTTCGCCGTTAGCAGCGATCTCAGCCATAGCCTGCAATATCAGCTCGGCGATGCGCTTGCTGGCACCCATGATATTCGTTGGTCTGACCGCCTTATCAGTACTCACTAAAATAAAATTGTTTACACCGCACTCTAGGCCAACCTGGGCGCAGGCTAATGTTCCAAACACATTATTTCGAATCCCTTCAATGGGATTTTGCTCCACTAAAGGAACATGTTTATATGCAGCAGCGTGAAAGATGGTATTCGGCTGATGAGCTCTAAAGATCTTTCGCAACAAATCGCTATCTCGAACTGAAGCTAAGCAAGCCAACAATTTGATTGGCAAAACGAGGAGGGCTTGGTGATCACCGCCATTCGCTAAACGATCTCTCCCAAGCTCGCTAACTGCCCTCTTTAATTCCTCGTAGATTAAATAGAGAGAGTGCTCACTACTATCGAGCAGGATTAATGATTTAGGAGAAAACTTAATAATTTGACGGCATAGCTCACTACCAATGGAGCCACCCGCCCCCGTGACTAAGACAACTTGGTTGCGAATATTTTTTTCTAATAGCCCTACTTCAGGCGGAACCACTGCCCTTCCGAGTAAGTCATTCATATCCAAATCGTGCAAATCCGTAATCCTGACTCGACCTGAGGCTAAATCAATAAGTCCTGGCAAGGTGCGAACACGTACGCCACATCCGTTTAATGAAGCAATAATTTCGCTTCTACGTCCTTGGCTAGCAGAGGGAATGGCTAGCAGCACATCCGTGATGCCTAGTCGATGGACAAGATCTTGCATATCAGTGCTGGGGTATACAGAAATCCCGTTCACTGTGCTTCCCTGTAAATGAGGGTCATCATCAATAAAACCTTTGACCAACATTTCTTTATTGCTAGTGATGACTGATGCCAATTGACGGCCTGCTGAGCCAACTCCATAAATCAGTGCAACAGGCTGAGCTCGATGAAATGACTTTTGAACGTTGTTAACACTACCCAACCAATAACGCGCAAAATATCGACTCACACCAATACCAATAAACAATAGCATGGGTTGAATGATGCCAATGGAGCGTGGTACGTCATCTATTCCATAGAGCGTATAAATACAGAAAAAAATGCCAGTGTAGATAGTAAATAGACGCGTTATAGATAAAAAAGCAGCTGTGCCTACATATCTAAAAATCGCCCGATATAAACCAAATGAAATGAAGAGGGGCAATGAAAATCCGACAGCTGAAACCAGTACAGCCCAATGCTTGCCTTGAAAATACCCCCACTGATCCAAGCGAAGTCCAAAAGCTAACCAAACACTCAATACGCAAATAAGGACATCGAAAAAGAACACTAAGCCCCGCTTTACTATGCGAGGCAGGTTTAAGAGTGACTGTTTGGTTGCATTAACTGGCACTAAATTATTATAGTTTATGTAACTGTGGGTGTTACGGCTCTTTTAATCTGCAAAAACCAAAAAAAAAGGGGGGTAATCTGCCAAAATATGGCAAATCATAATGTGAAAATCTGAATGGTATTAACGCATTAGTTTTTTAGCTATAGATAAGATTTGCATTACTGTTGGATAGTAGGCCTTTTCAAGTATCTCGGCTGTGGGCGCGGGGGCGAAAGGGAGCGTAATACGAGCTGGCGGGCTCTTTAATGTGATCAGCGACAATTTTTCCACCACACTTGCAATGACTTCACTGGCCATCCCGCATGGGCCCCAACCACCGTCAATTACCAATAAACGGCCAGTCTTGGCAACTGAATGAATTACGATATCTACATGAAAAGGGTTGATTACACGTAAATCAATTACCTCAGAAAAAATGCCGCTGGTTCGAAGTAATTCTGTTGCCTCTAATGCTAATTGGGTAGAGTATCCAGAAGCCACAAGAGTTAAATCCGTACCGGTGACTAAGCATTTAGGACGCTCCATTGACAGGTTAAGCTCAGTTACTGGGGGCAAATCATCCTCAAGCTCATAAAGCCAACGGTCATCAATAAAAATTACTGGGTCAGGACAAAGAACGGATGCAATAAGCAAATCACGTGCATCAGCCACGGTAGCGGGCATTACCACTCTTAAACCTGGTACATGAGCAAACCAAGCATGTAAGGCTTGCGAATGCTGGGCACCCTGCTCGCCCCCCCTGTTTATGATACTTCTAATCGTCAAACTTGGCGCTGCCTGCCCGCCCACCATGTGTGACCATTTGGCTGCCTGATTTACAATTGCATCCATTGCGTAAAGCATAAAGTCCATACGAGGATGCACAACGATAGGTTTCATGCCCGCAAGCGCAGCTCCCACTGCTGCACCAGTGCATGCAGATTCTGAAACTGGTGTGTCGATGACCCTCTCTGTTCCAAACTTCTTATCCAAATCTGTCATCGAATTGCCAACGTACCATGGACTCCATAAGCCCTGTCCGATTACAAATACTTCTGGATATTTTGCAAGCAAATATTCAAAAGCAGCCAACATTGCAGTGCCATAGTTGTAACGAATACTCGTCATTTTATTGCTCCCGCACCCACATAAACACTCGAGGTGATAGCAGATAGAGGGGGATGAGGATCAGTTAACGCTTTATTCCAAGCATTTTCAACCTCAAGTGCCACCTCATTTTCAATATTTGACAATTTTTTTTGATCGAGTCGACCGATTTGAAATAGCGCCTTCACTAGTCTGGCTATAGGGTCATGCTTTCTCCAAGCCTCAACTTCCTCGGCACTTCGGTTAACACCAACGTCGATATCCTCACGCCAGTCCACATGGCCATACCATCGAAAAGTAACGGCCTCTAAAAAACCTGGACCACCCCCTTCGCGAGCCCGCTTAATGAGTCGAGCTGCGGCATTGCGAACTTTAACAACATCATTACCATCAACAATTTCATAAGGAATATCATTTGCTGCAGCAAATCGTGCAGTAGCCTCTTTAGGCTGTCTCAAAGAAATATGCATATGGCTAGCAAAAAGATTATTTTCAACCACAAAGATAATGGGCGCATTTTGCATTCTGGCTAAATTGAGAGACTCGTGAACAACGCCTTCCTCAACTGCACCATCCCCAAGATAAGACAATCCCACGTCCCCGCTTCCTTGGATTTTTGCAGCGAGAGCAGCTCCAACAGCTAGCGGCACGGTCCCTGAAACAATCGGCACTGAACCATAAAATCCATTTGGCTGATCCCACAGATGCATTGATCCCCCCATTCCACGAGAGAGCCCCGTCTCTTTACCTAAAATTTCCGCAAATAAGCGATAGACGCTCGCCCCCATAGACAGGACATGTGAATGGGATCGATGAGCACCAAAAACTCGGTCACTCTTGCGCAGTTCGGCTGCCACACCCACAGCAACCGCTTCTTGACCCACCCCTAAGTGAACAGGCCCACCTATTACTCCATCGCGGCGACCAGCCGCCAGACAACGTTCTGCATGACGTATAAGAAGCATCATTCTTAATTGGGCCAATAAAGAACTAACATTCTCATTAGCAATATCTATCTCCTGCCGATGTTGGACAGGATTACTGAGGTGGGCTAAAGACCAGTTATTCATAGGTTATTCCTAATAAATGCAAAAGATACTCCCAAAATCAAGTAGCAAAAGATTTTTGATTAGGAGCGGAAATAATAGGACCTAAGCATTACCACTAAATCAGTAGGATTAAGGCAACTACAGACTATTTTATTGCTATTAATTTTAACCGATCTAAGGTCATAGATTAATGTTAACTTAGAACTCCATTTTCTTAATGGCAGTCAGGTGCCATAAACATTACCGAAGAATTTTCCTCAATCTGCGCACAACTCTTGATGCCAAGAATAGTCGAAACTACAGAGTCCCGACGAAGGACTGAGGAAATAGCATACTGGGCGCATGTTTGATTGTCTGCTTTCGCACGGGCGGAAATCTCAGATACCTGACGCAATGCATCTAAATACCTCCCCCCTTGAAACAGCGGTAGACGAGCACGTCGATCATCAGATGCAAATCTCGAATGAGTATTGTATTTTCCAGTTAAAAGCCCATTGGCCAAAACGTTATACGCCACCAAGCTCAAGGCCTTTTCCTTTATTAGCTTAGCTAATTCAAGGTCGATATCATCTCCTAGCAAGTTTATAGGCAGCTGCAAAAATGTGATCTCTGAAACTTCACACGCCGCTCGAACCTGTTCCGCACTAAAGTTTGAGCATCCTATATGACCAATTTTCCCCTCTGCCTTTAGTCTTGAAAGAAACTCAAAGGTGTGTTTGATATCTGTCTTGGGATCTGGCCAGTGAATAAAATAAACTGGTAGCTGATCAAGCCTTAACCTTCTTAAGCTAGCTTCTACTGCTGTCCTCAGATATGCTGGCGAACTGTCCCTTGAAATTTCGGCACGCTGACCTGATGTACCTTCTCGCCACGACATACCGCCCTTAGTTGCAATCACCACGTCATGCCTTTTTGCCCCCAGAATTTCTGAGAGTCGCGTTTCGGATAATCCCAATCCGTACACATCAGCCGTGTCGAAGAAGTTTATACCCAACTCAAGAGCCCGCGAAATTGCACTAGCGATGTCAGAAAGGCTGATAAGCCCCCAATCTACACCACCTAATGGCTCACATCCAAAACAGATCTTAGAAACTTTAGGTGCACTAGCCATTGACTTTTGGCTCGAATAACGAAATATTAAGCTTGGTAACATTTTCAAGACCTATCAGCATAAATCCAGTTTCTATAAGTATCCGCATATCCAAAAGAAATGACTGTTCCCTAATATACTTAAGACGCAACTGATTTTTTACAGGCTCTATTTCTGTAAGATATCTAGCATCCACATTGCCACTTCCCAGCACCGAATCCATATCCGCATAATAAAGTGAAGCTAAATCCGTTATTCCCGGCTTAACTGACAAAATCAATTTTTCATCCTCTTCATATTTGTCGGTATAAAAAGCAACCTGCGGTCTTGGGCCGACAAGAGACATATCCCCATAAAGTACATTGAAAAATTGCGGTAATTCGTCTAATTTTTGTTTCCGAATAAATCTTCCCATGCTAGTCAATCTAGGATCATCAATGGCTGTGGAAAAGCCTCCCTTTCGCTCTGCATCCAAAACCATAGAGCGAAACTTGAATATGCGAAATATCTTGCCATCCTTTCCAACCCGCTCCCCTCGATAAAATATGGGGCCTGGTGAGCCCACTTTAATCAAAAATGCGATCAAGATCATAAGGGGTGCAAGTATCAAAACTGCAATAAAAGAGCATCCAAAATCTATAATCCTCTTGAAAAGACAATAAATCACTTCTTTGGATGCCCTAACTCAACGGTCATGATCCAGCCATACTTACCTACGAGCTGAGTTGACAACAAAATACTATCAACCAGATTAAGCACCGGCAACAGCAAGCGGAAAAGAAATGTCTTACGAAGCGGAACAAGGGCAAGCACAGTCAAATGATAAAATTTTACGTCCACTTGGCCAAAATACTTGCGCATGATATCCAGGCTCTCAACACCCAGGATATGATCTACTTCCCACTCAGTTCGAAGATGCGGTGTACGTTTGCGATACCAGTGAATTAAGGGATTATGGCGTAACGCCTCAACGCAAATCATTTGACCGTCAGGCTTCAACACTCTAGCTAATTCAGATAACGCCTTATCAAGCTCGACATGATGGAGGGCTCCATACTCAATAGCCAAGTCGAATGTATTACCCTCAAAAGTCATATTCTCCCCGTCCATTACCACAAACCTGCAATGATCAGCAACGTTTAACTTTTCTGCATTTTTAGTGGCATTTGCAATTCCCTCGGGTGAAATATCAATACCAGTGCAATCAGCCCCCATGGTGGAAGCATAGATACCGTTTTCTCCATTGCCGCAAGCGAAATCCAGAATTTTCTTTCCAGGAGTACAGTTCTTCTCAAGCCAGCGGTGCTTGTAATCCTCGCTCTTTACCACCACAGCGTAATACTTCATATTGGAGAAGTGATAATCAAATTTCTCCTTATCCTTAACCAATTCTTCTAGGTTCTCAACCTGTGACGCAGCATGGGTATCCGCAATGCGCTCAAAACCCTGAAGGATCTCACGACGTTTGCGGGAGTGCTCTATTTCCTTGAGTTTACGATCTTCCAATTGAGTTTGTTCCATTTTTAATCCTCTTTCGTTAATCAATGCACTCTGGGTTCAGGGCCGCGTCTTATATTCGATAATACTCATAACCAGCATCTTTTCCATGCGCTCACCAAGTACATTCATACTCAGCATGGTTTGAGCGTACATTCGACCCCGCTCGCCCATTGTAATCCGCTCGGCGGCGCTCATCTTTGCCAATTTCCTTAAGCCATTGACCATAGCGTGTGGATCCTCCGCTACTACACTCAAACCTGAGCCGGACTCAAAAACAGGATTATTCGGTGGATTACCAGAAAATAAGATGGGGCGAGCTGATGCGAAATAGGCACATAACTTGTTCAAATTCAGGCCGAATCGGTAAGACTTAGAATCGGTAATTGCCGCCACCAAAATATCTGCCCCCTTCTGAGTTTCTGGAATATCTGACTTTAGTATCGGATCCCGAAGCTCAAGATTTTTTAATTGATAAGATCGCGCAAGGTCTTCACAGAAACTCTTGCGCACGCCTCCGCCGATCACGATAAAGTAGAAAATGCTATCCCCATCGTCCTGAAGCTGTTTAGCCGCACGGATGATGGTCGGTACATCGTGATCCAAACCGAAACCTCCTATGTACATCACTACTAGTTGACGGCCGTTGCCACCATCATAGCCAACATCCAAAGTGTAACTAGAAAGATCCACACCGTTAGGAATGCACACAATCTTGTTTGGGTCACTACCGCTGGCGAGTACATGCTCAGAAAGATGAGGCAATGTGGATGAAATCCGCTCCGCCTTACGGTAAAGCATTTTCTCGAGAAATCGGAATATGAGGTAGGGTAGGCTACATTTCTTTAAACCGCCGATATCCACCAATGCGGCTGGCCAAACGTCACGCACCTCAAAAATGAAGGGCACATGGTATTTCTCAGCTAGCCGAGCCGCCGCCCAGCCTGTTAGCATCGGAACCGACGGTCCGAGTACCACGTCGGGCCGATCCCCGAGCGCTTTTGACGCCTGGAAGATACGCATAAAATTATCGAGCATATTGAGCGCGCGTCCAACACCATTACCCTTGTAAGATCGGGTCTTTAACCAAACAATGCGGATACCATCCACCATTTCTACGCGCCACTTTTCGTTAGGATCTAGCCTCTCCGTGTGCGTGAAATGACAAAACCCATTTGTGAACATCGTCACCTCATGGCCACGACGCACTAGCTCCTTAGAGTAATCGTAGGTTCGTGTTGATTGTCCTCTTGGCTGGTCATAGGCTGAAAGATACCAAACTTTCATACGATTGGTCATTTTAAGGAATGAGCCTTGGAATCGAATTAATCACAGAAATCACTTCCTTAAAATCCATCCCAATTGCATCTAAATACCACTTAATATTGGGATATCGGGGTCTATTTTCATCTTCGACCAGCATCAAAGCCTCTTCACGGGTCAAGTCGCCCTCGCGAATCTGGTTGCTGCGAAAAGTATCGTGCTCGGTAAAGCCTGCCACCGTGTAATAAATATAGTTATAAATTGCGGCAGTTCCATCACCAATACGCCAAGTTGTATTGGTATCAGATGCGATTTCCCAGCCGTACTGGTTGATTAACGTGTCATCAATAGTCTTTTCGTCCCAACGCCAATAATCGAAAATATGGAAGTAATCGGTTTTCTTGTTAAAACTGCGGTAAAACTCTCCAGATAGTGTATCCCATAAAGAGCTATTAAAGTACCCAGGGCTTTGCGCCATTGCCTTTAATCTCAGCCATTGGTAACGGAGTTGCTTTGCCACACCGTGGGAATAAACTCGCTCTTCTTCAAAATCTGGGGGAACCCCTAAGAAACCCGCCTTAAAATGTGTTACCTCAAGTGGGTTAACACCCCAAAGGTTGAGTGAAATACCCGTTTGCTTTTTCACAGTTTCTACATGTCGGAAAAAGTGTTTATCGCCAGCAGTAAGAATACTCACCATACCCAGATTTGGTGACTTAAGCCATGCAGTAAAGTTTATGGCAATGTTACGACGTTTGAGCACGATGTCATCAGCCACAATAATATTTTCAACGCCAAGCTGAGCACACATACGGCTGATATTACGACGCCCCAAGTCCGTCACCATTCCCCAGTCATAGGTATAGGTTATTGGCTTCATTTTTAGCTCTTGGGTAATCAAATGGAGGCCATAGCAGCTATCGCGCCCACCTGAGAATGGCACAATACAGTCGTCGCCTTCGGAGCGACGATAAGACTCTACCAAACTAAAGATTTCTTCAACTGGTCGCGGATGGTTACGAGGTTTGTAGGTATGGCAGTAGTTACAGACCCCTGCCTCGTCAAACAGGATATAAGGCATCGTTTCAGGCAAAATACAACGAGAGCAACGCCGCCCATTGAAGTGCCTGTATTCTAGCATCCCCTCTTCAGCGCTATGCGTGCCCAAGCTAGGAAGTAGGTTGGTAGCTCTTTGAGTATGCTCGTAAATAGTAGGCTCATTTATAGCCACTGGAATATCGAGAACCAAACCCTCAGCCCGTACCTGAAAAATAGTTTCACATTTCAGCTGTGTCAGTGGGTAACTTTCTGAAGCGAAGTAATAAACAGCGTCTTTGGTGCCATAATACAGACTGCCATTGTTAGAAAACAAACACAACTTGCCAAGTTTTGGAAGGGCTAAAGCACAGGCCACTACTCCTTGACATAGATCAAGCACCCGCCCAGCAATGTCATCAACTTGACCGCCTTTTTCTAGATGGTCTGCTGCTATTGCGGCTATGATTTCTGTATCAATCTCCTGAAGCCGTGTTTTGCCTATCTCCGCCCATAAGACCTCATGATTGACAACAATTCCGTTGTGAATAATACAAACTCCATCTTGATAGACCGGCTGGTTGTCAGACAAACCGTTGGTGATCAATCGACTATGCCCCATGACCATGCTGCTATTGACCGTCCCTACTCCATTCAATAGAGAGGTGATGGCTTTGTTAGCACGGTGAAGATCGTATCCATCTTTGTTGCGAATAAACAAACCGCTAGAATCTTTACCACGCTGCTCCGAATGGCGCGCCAATAAACCAAGCTCTGTGCTCTTGATGGTCGCGTTTGAAATAATTCCGAATATCCCACACATATTTAGCCCTAAAGAGCATTCACAATTTTCTGCGCCGCATCGCCTTTGCCATATGGCTCAACCGGCTGACCTATACTACCTATAGCTTCTTCTATTGCACTCACCACTGAAGCAGCAGAAAGCGGTGGTGCCAAACGATTCCACCCTGAATCCACCAACTCCCCCCACTCAGTTTCATTACGCAAAGTCACGCAGGGGACGCGGTAAAAAAATGATTCTTTTTGGATGCCGCCTGAGTCAGTAGCAATGACAGCCGCATATTTTTCCAACTGCACCATGTCAAGATAACCCAATGGATCAGTTAGTCGAATATTGGATGATAAGGCCGCCAACCTCCCAATACGCTGAAGTGCGCCCCTTGTACGAGGGTGAAGCGGCCAAACTACTGGCATGTTAAGGGCAATAGATTCCAGGCTATCTACAATTACCTCTAAGCGCTGATCACAGTCAGTATTTTCAGCGCGGTGAATAGTTGCCAATACATAGGACGCGGGAGGTAGCCCTAAATATGCCAACATGCGACCTGTCGCATTCACTCGGGCGCCATAGTGCAAAGCAACGTCGTACATCACATCGCCCACCTCTTTTATCTCAATGCTAGCCACACCCTCTCGATGCAGATTCGCACTAGCTGCGGCTGTGGGCGTAAACAACCAGTGTGAAATACGGTCGGTGAGAATACGATTAATCTCCTCGGGCATAGCTAGATTGAAGCTGCGAAGTCCTGCCTCCACATGGGCCACTGGTAACTGTAATTTAGCCGCAGCAAGTGCCCCAGCCAAGGTAGAGTTAGTGTCTCCATAAACAAGCACAGCATCGGGCTTTTCAATCAACAGTACTTTTTCGATTTTCTCAAGCATTCGGCCTGTCATAACGCCATGTCCACCGCCATTGATATCCAAGAAATAGTCTGGCTTTTGCATACTCAGCTCTTCAAAAAATATCTCTGACATGTTGGCATCAAAGTGCTGGCCGGTGTGAACTAGCACCTCTTCGAATTTGCCCGACTGGCGCATGGAATACGACACCACGCTAGCCTTTATAAATTGCGGGCGCGCACCTAAAACAGTAAGAATTTTCATTGACAACACCGTAGGGGTTAAGAGTAGATTTGATCAATTTCTTGTAATTGTAGGCAAATTACTAATGATCTCAGCATACAAATTTAAAAGTTTTTTCTCTTCTGAGTTCCAGTTGTAAGTTGTTAAAACTGCTCTTTTGCCATTTTCACCCATATTGGCCGCAGCTTCATTATCTGAAATCAGCTGATTAACCGCTCTTGCTATCTCCTGGGGACTTGTTGGATTAACACAGATGCCACACCTGTTGCCTTCAACAATTTCCCGCCAAAGTGGGAAATCAGATGCTATAACCGGCAATCCTGCAGACATATACTCAAATAGCTTATTTGGATATGCATTAATGTGATTGGGCTCAGGCAAATAACAGATCATCCCAATCATTGATTCAGACATAATCTCCATGACTGCTTCACGAGAAATATTGCCCTTGTAATCAACCCTCCTCCAGCCAGGCAATTTTGACAACGCCTTTTTTGTTTCAGGTCTGTCAAATGGTCCAGCCAAAGTTAAAATAACATCCAGAGTATCTAGGGCTTCAATAATTTCCCGCACCCCTCTTGCAAGACTAATTCCACCGAGGAAGCAAATTCTTTTCACCCTCTTTTTATTAAGATTATTTTGGTATATTTCACTTGAAAGGGGAAAGTTATTTATCGTAATTGAATTACAGCCTACTTTTCTAAAGCGGTTTGTAATAAGCGGTGTAGCCCCTACAACGATGGTCAATTTACGCGCAATAAAATTTTCAAACGACTCAAATGTAAATGAAACAAATCCTCTTATCCATTTCGGTATCCATGTCCGACTAAGAATTGCTCGTGGAACATCTTCATGGCTATCGTAAATAACTGCCGCACTATTTTTTTTTAAAAAAAACGCTACTGGCAAAATTTCTGGGTCATGGAAGTGATAAATGCATGCATTAATTTTTCTAGCTGCAAACATCAAGCGCCAAGGGCAAATCAACATTCGATCTAGCCTTCCTTTGACGGCCCCCACATCCATAACCTGAACATTGGCAATCCTTTGATTACCCAGACCATCAGCAACAAAGAAAAAAACCTCATATGCAGAAGCTGAGAGACTGTTGCACTCTTTTAGATGAACTCGCAACTCATTTCTGTGGTGTGCCGTACTAATATGGGCGATCCTCGTCAAAATAAATTCCCGCGCGCGATCTCAATCCTCTCTTTAAGCCCCATATACTTTAATGACCCTTCAACCTCATAACCACCATTGATATATTGCGTCGGGTGGGACAAATACCCCAATGTGTTCCCTGAACATGAAACTATAAAATGATTTATATCGATTTTCTGAAGTTCCTTACTAAATAAATGGGAAACTTCAAACGGTAAAAATGTAAAACGTAATTTATCACCTATTTTGATTTTCGAAATTTTAATATTTCTACCATCTTTTAAAACAAGCTCATCTTCAACCACATTGATTGGATGCGAATTAAGTAAAAAGTTGTCATATTCAGTGGCATCCTTAACTGCTTGAATATATTTAGAATCAATCGCATCCCGCTGACTAGCGCTTGGATTTGGATCAAAACGCCAATTAACTCTAGATTTAGGCAGCCAAGAAATCCTCTTCCTCGTTATGTTTGGCCTTACATCCCCAGCGCACCCCAAAAGGAAAATGACCGTATCCACATTAAATCTATTCCTAATCGCTTTTCGTAAAACTCCTACATAGTCAGATGAAATTTCATCAGAAACACCTCGTGATACTGGGTGACACGCATGATGGACCATCACGAATAATGACTTATCATCGGCCAAAAATTCAAATATGTATATGTTCTTATCTATAGCTAAATCATGATTTGGATATAAGCCGCCATACCTTGTTAAAAACGAATTGAACCAATTCAGAGGATGATCAAATCTTCTATAAACAGGAACATCTACTTCTGCCCGATGCATTCGACATATGTTTGGCATGATGCCGAGTCGGGTGGCTTGCGAAATTGAATCAACATAACTCTTTAATGCCTCCTCACTAAAGCGTCCTATTTTCGGCTTGGTATCGTCAAGCATTGGCGCATAGTGGGTATGACTTGCCGTGAAAATACATTTAATCGAGCCTGCCGTGAAGTCCTTGACTAATCGCCCCGCATACAATGTATCGACGGAGCAAAGTTGATATTGCATGTCATTCTGATCAATAAATTCAAATCCATTTATCTCAAGTTGATCACTTGCGCCAACACTGAGTCTGCCAGGATCATTTCCCCCCAATGGGAGTCCTGCTTTTAAATAAACTTTTGATGAGAATAATTTCATTAAACTTTATTAGTAAGTACGGAACCCGCAAGTAGGGCACAGTCGATTTCCGCAATCAACAAATCGTGGATTTTTTTTGAGAAGAGTTAACTCAACCTTCAAAGCACTCTTTGCTGAAGGAATAAATAGCCACTTGACGCCATTCCAGTCGCCCTCAATCATATTTCCATCATCTAAATAATAGGTATAAAATTTATTGAATGAGCTACTACACCCCGGCACCTCTCGAGCCACTCTAGATTTAACCTTCCCATCATCTATTTCGTCCCAACGCATGACATATCGCATCAAATGACGCTGGGTTAATCCAAGCATATTTTGAGCGGTGTGAACTGTTGAAAATCCGGGACTTTCTTCAACGCATCCTAGCAACAACATGGAAAAGTCATGTTGCTCAGCAATCTCACGAATTGGAAAAAAACATTCTTTTTCAACATTATGTTTTGCCAACACCTCAATAACATTCTTACCGTATCCTACGAAAGGATGCGTTGGATGTTTACTAAGTTGAGCCCCAGGCAGGTTTGCAATTAACTTACCAAGTGGACCTGAATTCGTTGGGGGTGGAAAACCCCTCTTTGACACTTTTCGCCAAAATGGTCGAGCTCCATAAAAATGGGGCGCAAAACACTCTTCAAACTGTATGTGTGCTTTTAAAAAATTAATCAGGCCTTTATGAGCCTTAATTTGCCGAGCCAACGGCTTTAACCCCGCTCTTACATAAAGAATGTTAGACGTACAAGTTAGCATATTATTTAATCACATCAATTAAGAAATAGAGCTTAGGAATACACATTTACTTTTCTATTATTTAACTTCTCGATCATTGATTGCAATTTTTTGAGTATCTTATATCTATATTGCCAGTTTGCGTAATCAAAGTAACTACTGGTTGGTCCATTTACGAACTCCTCATAATGCTCGCGGGTAATTCGTAATTTTTTACAGAAATAGTTTAAATCCACCTCTAACTCACTCTGGTCATATAGCGGTTTTTTTAGCTCGTTCATGGCCTCCTCTCGACTTAGTTGACCGGAAGCAATGAGACTTGAGAGGTGGGGCTTGCGCTTATCGTATCCATATTTTCTTACTAAGTAATCGTTTTGAAATACCTTCGTAAATAGTGATTCGCCATGTTTACGACCATAATTCTTCCAGCCGATAGTGCCCTCAAGCTCTTTAATTGCCTCTTGTTTGTGGTAAGGAATAAAATTTAATGGTCTGAGCGTTCTCATTTTTTTTATAAATGGGAAATAAAGGTAGTACTGCCAAAAATTAACTGTTTTGTATGTGCGCAAGGAGTGCTCACCATATTTTGAATGTATTGCTTTAAGATTTATTGAATCCATAGCACTACCTTCGTGCCAAGAGGCAGCCATAATTCCCTCAGTTGCAATATTTCCACCAGACAAAATATAGTTAATTTTATTTTTTACCGCAAAATGGTAAAGACTTGCAAAAAATACATGGTCTTGCGGGACATCTTGATTTGAGATTCCGGAGCGAAGATAGGCGAGATGCAAGTCTCTCATTTCCTCCCAATCTACAACATGCGTATGTAGGTCGTAATTACAGTGGTTAACTACTCTTTCTATATTAGCGACAGCTAATTCACTATTCCATCCCGCATCAACATGGACCACAAGCGGGCGCAAACCCCACTCCTTCACTTTTAGGGCTAGATAAGAACTATCCACTCCACCGCTTAAACCAAGAATGCAGTCGTACTCCTTACTACTATTAGCATACTTGATATCGTTAAGGGTTTTTCTTAGCTTAACAATACCATCTTCGTTTGGAAACCAATTAAGCTTAGTTTTCGTTTCAAATTCAATACAGTGGTTGCACACGCCTGAATCATCAAAAAATACTTCGGGGTCGGTTGTGTCCATCACACACCGATTGCATATTTGATATTTTTTTTTCATCGTAACTTTACTAGATCTTTGCATATATTTTAGATTATCTTTTTATTATTTGACGGTCGTCCATCGATTGGTGGCGTTACAGAAAAGGCTAATAACAACAAACCTACGCCAGACGAGAGTAAAACAGTTGTAGCATTTTGCTCGACAAGCAAAACAGAGAAAATAAAGCCAAAATACATAAAAATATGATTATTTTTAACTGCGTAATTAGAATCAATAAATATTAGAACAGTAATTACTAAAAATATATTAACAATATATGAAAGCACCCCATTTGCAGCAAGTTGATATATAAATGTATTTGTATTAGCGTTGGCATCTAGATCGTTAAAGTATAACTCACCAACCAAGTAAGTTACTCCGCGGGATGAGTGCAACCCAGACCAAATTTCCCAATTATTTGCAGGATTTGCAATAAGATCAAAATATCCTGACAAAATAAAAGCCGGGATGCTAAAAAGTCTCCGTATCAGATAATCAGCAATAAATGAATATTCAAACCATATAAATTCAAAAACAAAGACAATGAAAATAAACAAAATCAACCATCTCATCTGCATCCATATTCGCTCCAACCTGTACAGGCGAGCATTTTTACCAAGCAAGTAACCGACCACAATCATTAAAAAATGTGCTTTAACCCCAAGCACATAGTAAAAGGCCGCGCCGCAAACCAATACTATGACAACAGGCAGCCCCCTTTCTACGCTCCCAAAATGATATGCAAGTATTGGCAGCAATCCGTTCACTGTGATGCTTAATATATACGCCCCGAGCGAACTCCCAAGAAATATTTCGCGCGCCTCAAGTCGACGAAGATTCGAAGAGAGAACATCAAAACCCGAGCTTGCTGGCGCGTTTATTACCACATACATCGTACCGAAAATTGCACAAGCTGTTATGAGCACTATTAAATGGCGGCTAAAAATCAAAGTTGGGAGCTTGAAATAAAGAATATTTTTAGTGACCAACTTGACCGACATTACAGGAATAAGTAGTAAAGTCATATTTAAAAAAAATCTGTCAATTTCTATCCGGCCCATAATTTCATGGAGCACGCCATAAGGTATGATTATTAATATGCAGTAAAAAAATGGGAAAAAATCCGATGGCTTTTTGAGTTTTGTAGCAATCAAATTGGTCGACAATAAAATTGAAATAATTAACCCAGTAAAATATTGGAAATTGAAAATCAGCGGTCTATACCCGATGTATTCATTAGTGCCCTGAAGAAAAAATTCATAGGCAAAAATGAGCCCCATTGAAAAAATGGCCAAAAATGCTGCTAGAGTAAGCCTCTTACGACTGAGAGCTAAAGAAAAATTATTCACCTTTCTAATCGCAGGTCTTGTGGATAGTTGATCAAGATTCCTCGTAGCTTGCCATGGAACACAAACATGCTACCTGCGGCAACCGCAGTAGCTCCGCCCTCTTCAACAGCCTGCTTTAGATGTTCAACTGTTCCCGCCCCTCCACAGGCTACAACTGGTACGCTAACCATATTTGCCACATGACGTATAAGCTGTAAATCGTACCCCATCATCACTCCATCCCTGTCAATACTATTTATAAATATTTCACCAACGCCAGCAGTTAAGAGACTCCCAACGTGATCTTCAAGCTTCATCTTGACCTCGACTGTCCCTGATTTTGCGAAAGCTTTATAGCCATACAAAAGTGTCTTTTTCACATCAATCGCACCGACAACCGCTTGACTCCCAAATAAATCTGCCGCAGCCCGGATGACCTCTGTCGATTCTGTGGCTGCACTATTAATGACTATTTTTTCGACACCACACCGAATGAGTTTTCGCACTTGATCCAAAGTTTTAATGCCGCCGCCGTAGGCAATAGGCATAAAACATTCGCCAGCGATTTCCGCAACAATTTCATAGTCAGGCTCACGACCCTCTCTTGATGCGTCAATATCGAGAAGGATTAATTCATCTACCTCCTTCTCATTGAATATGTGAACCGCATTAACCGGATCGCCCAAATAGACTGAATCCTTAAATTTTCTTGTTTTTACGAGCCCTCGACCGCGTAAAAGCAGACAAGGTATGACGCGAACTATCGCCATCAGACGCCCCTAGAAAACTGTTTAAGCAACTGCTTACCAAAGCGATGGCTTTTCTCCGGGTGAAATTGAACACCAATCATATTTTTAACACATACAGCAGCTGCAAAATTTAATCCGTAATTTGCCGTGAGTAACACGTCTTGCAAGCTTGCTGGCTCCATATAGTAACTGTGAACAAAATAAAAACGCGCATCATCATCCAAATCCTGCAAAAGTGGATGTGTTGGAGCGCTTCGCTTGACTTCACACCAGCCCATGTGGGGGATTCGCAAATATGTCAAGCTTGGAAGGCGCTTAATTTTCATGTCTATCCAACCAAGCCCAGGCTCAGAGCCTTCCGCGCTTGAGTGCCCAAGCATTTGTGCGCCAACACAAATCCCCAAGAGTGGGATCTTTTCATGCAAAACTCGCTCTTCAAGCAAGGGAATCAAACCGCTGCTGCGCAGACCTTGCATGCAAGCATCAAAAGCACCATTTCCGGGCAAAACTATTTTGTCGGCTCGCCCAATTGTTTCAAAATCAGAGGTAATTTCACACTCTACACCTAGATGTTTGAACATATTGGCGACAGAGGCCAAATTTCCTATCGAATAATCAATTATAGCAATCATATAGACTTTCCCATACTAAAACGATATGACAAAAAAAGGTAGAAAAGATATAGGATGCTGTAACCAATTGAGTAGGCTGTGACAGACACCTCGAAGTCATTAGGCAATAAAAAGGTTAGCAGTGTCATAGTAAGCAGAGCACATTGCCACACTAAATCGATCTGCTGCTTACCCGTAATGTAGAAAACATAACTTAGCGGACTAGCCACAAAACGCATTGCAAACATAGGCATCAACCACACAGCAATAACTCCCGCCTGTCTCCAGGGTTCACCAAATGCCAAAACGAAGACGGGCTCCGCAACAACCATAATACCTATGGCCAACACCACACCCAGCGGTGCAAGCAGCCGAAATGTACGAATATAATCCACACGACAATGACCATTGTCCCGAAAGCTGGTTGCCGCACTACGCTTAAAGACATCAAGAACTGCTGCCCCGAGTAGACCAATTGGCGCTCCCAACACCCTTATAGTTAGTGCGAACAGGCCACTGGATTCTGCGCCGAATTTACTTGCAACAATCAGTAAAGGCAATTGACCAGCAGCGGTATTAATAATGTCAGCTGGCAATGCGAATAGGGGGAACCGGCGATGATTGACCCAAAATGCTTTCAACTTAACTACAAATTTAGCCCAATTTTTAAGGGAATTAAGGTTAATGGGCATGCAGTAAGCCGAAACGCATACGCCAAAAAAAACGCCAAAAATATATCCAAAAGCCAAGCTGGCAGCATTCGGCGCAAACCAGCCTACAATAATTTGAACCCCGGTAACCCCGAGTGCTTGAGCTATTCGAATCGAAGATAATTCTCGATAAAAGCCCTCAGCAGCAGCCCAAGACTGCCATGTTTGCACAACCGCCGCGAGCAAAGTAGCTGGTAAAAACATCAAAACTAAGCTTGGAGTCAAATTGCGGACTGCAGGTACCACCCAGTAAACGCCGATGGCAATTAATGTGAGAGCGGAGCAAATGCCCGTAATAGTGACTAAGGTGGCTATCATCGCGAGCCTACGAGGTTCACCATCTGGCTCGACAACGAGCGCCATCTCTAAGCGCCCTGTAACCATTACTGCGGCAGTCATCACGACCCCTAGCCATGCAGCAAATAATCCAAATTCTGTTGGCGTATAAAGTCTTGCAATAACTAGGGAGCCAAGCAACGGTATTGACTGGGCAATAGCCGTGCCAAGCAAAACGAGTTTAGCTGACTGAAGGAAGGCTCGAGTAGTCATTACAAGTAAAAATCCAACTTAAACCAGTCTATTTTGACTAACGAAACACTTATTTCCAATGAATATATACCATTTCATAAAACAAAAGGTTTTATTGGCAGTGTAGCTAAAACTTTTAATCTTAGGGATGTCAGCCTGAGAAATCGGACTTCACATTTACCCCTCTTTCAGAAAATATAAAAAATGCGTTAAGTGTCTAATAGTTCTGCAATTTTCTCCAACTCGGTAAATGTCAATCCTGAACTCATTGGTAAACTCATGACCCGTTCAGCTGCTATATCGCCCACGGGTAACTGGACAAATTTATCTGCTACTGCAGGCTGCTTGTTTAGCGGAGCTGGATAATAAACTGCAGTGGGGATATTAGCTGCCTTTAATTTTTCCTGCATCACTTCCCGATTTGAAATTTGGATGGTGTATTGAGCCCAGGCGCTCTGATTATGTGGCTCAATAAAAGGTGGAGAGACTGAGTTAATACTATCTAGTAATTGGGTATAGTTACTTGCAACATTCTGCTTCAACTCAATTTCTTCGTCTAGAATGGAAAGTTTAGGGAGCAAGACAGCAGCCTGAATTGTGTCGAGCCTACTATTTATGCCTACACGAACGTGATGATACTTACGATCTTGCCCGTGGCGTGCAATTTGTCGCATGACTTTAGCCAACTCATCATCATTGGTGAAAATAGCGCCTCCGTCACCATAGCACCCAAGCGGTTTAGACGGAAAAAAACTGGTACAAGCAATCGTGCTGAGATTACAACTTTTAATTCCCTTATAGGTTGCGCCAAAACTTTGAGCAGCATCTTCAATAACTGGTATGCCGTGCTTAGCAGCAATTGCATTGATTGCATCAAAATCTGCACATTGCCCGAAGAGGCTTACAGGGATGATTGCTTTAGTTTTTCGAGTAATCGCAGATTCAAGCATAACTGAATTTAAATTGTAGGTACGTGGATCGATATCAACATATACAGGCTTAGCCCCCAGCAGAGCCACAGTCTCGGCGGTAGCAATATAAGTAAATCCAGGGGTAATGACCTCATCACCAAAACCAATGCCCAAGGCCATCTGGGCAATCTGCAAGGCATCAGTTCCATTTGCAACCGTAATACAGTGCTTGGCACCAGTATAAGTAACTAGTTTTTCTTCTAATTCAGTTACTTCTGGCCCAAGAATATATTGACCATGATCTAAAACGCGCTTAATACCAGCATCAATCTCGGTTTTTAAGCGCAGATACTGAGATTTAAGATCGATAAATTCCATGCTATTTGCCTTGTTTTTTTAGTACGCCATCCACCAATTCATATACCAAACCAGTGTGAGGACATTTATATTTACCATCACCATGGATAGGTAAAGGAATTTGCTCACCATATTCACTCATCCATCCTATTTGCCTGGCAGGGACTCCAACCATCAATGCGTAGGACTTCACATCCTTATTGATCAATGCTCCAGCCCCCACAAAGGCATATTCCCCAATAGTGGTGCCGCAAACGATTGTGCAGTTGGCACCCAGCGTTGAGCCTTTTTTGACGAGGGTATTGCGATATTCATTTTTTCGGTCGATTAACGAACGGGGGTTGTAGACATTAGTAAACACCATACTAGGGCCGCAGAACACACCCTCCTCCAAAGTAACGTTATCGTATACGCTCACATTATTTTGGATCTTGCACTTATCGCCAATAACTACTTTATTCCCAACAAATACGTTTTGGCCAAGAGAGACACCTTTACCAATTTCTGCTCCTGCGCAAATATGAGCCCAATGCCACACTCTTGAACCTTCACCAATCCGAGCGCCATTATCCACAATTGCTGTTTCATGAATGACAGTGGTCATGACTTTATGATTCGCTTTACAAAAGGATGAATATCTGCATTAATCGGAGATAACGAGGCGGTGCGAATAACATTCACTGTTTCTACCGCATACCTTGCGGTATCCAAACCATAGCCTCGCCCCGCTAAAATTTCTTGATAACTAACGGTATGAAGATCTGTAAATCCTTCAGAGAATTCTAACTGTTCACCGCTTATGTCAATATTACGGTAAGTGCTCTTCCTGCCTTTAACCTCAATTGGCAAATCATTTGCGTCGATTGATAAAAACCAACGAACCCGAGCTCTGTCATACTCCAAGTATCCTGCCGCCTTATTTTGATCGGCAAGGTGTATTTTATTTTCCAGCAAATTACCAAAAACAAAATGCAACATATCGTAAAAATGTACGCCAATATTGGTGGCCACACCAAATGATTTACGATTATCGCCCTTCCAACTTTCGGCGTACCACTTACCACGAGAGGTGATATAAGTTAGCTCTACATCAAACTTAGTATTTTGAGGTGCCTCAGAAACTTTTTTACGTAATGCTAATATGGCTGCATGATGACGCAACTGCAAAATATTAAATACTTTTTTGCCAGTTTCTTGTTCCACCAAAAGCAGATCATCTAAGAGTTCTGGGGTCGGCACCAAAGGCTTCTCGCATATCACGTCCGCACCTAGACGTAATCCTGCAGTGATATGAGAATGATGCAAGTAATTAGGTGTACATATCGACACATAATCAAGAGCTGCATTTGGAGTACGCTTCAATCGGTAGGCAAAATCATAAAAACGCTCAAATTCTGTAAAGAATTCACTTTGGGGAAATATGCTATCCATGATTCCAACGGAATCATTTATGTCATAAGCTGCACTTAAGTTTGACCCAGTATCTTTTATTGCGCGTAAATGCCTCGGGGCAATATATCCAGCAGCGCCTATCAATGCAAAATTTTTCATAATCTTGATTACAGTCTAAATACTGAAAAACCTAGATCCGCTAACTCTTTTGGATCGTAGAGTGCTTTCAAATCGGCAAATACTGGTTGATTACTCCAACGGCAGTAATTCTTTAACACTCCGCCATCTAAAGCGCGGAACTCTTGATGACCTACAGCAATAATGAGTGAATCGACAGGATTTTGATGATCAATTACACTCATCTCCAATCCATACTCATGCTTTACTTCTTTTGGATCCGCCCATGGATCGCTGATTACGACATTGATATTCCAACTATGAAACTCTTCAATTAAATCAACCACTTTACTATTGCGAATATCGGGGCAATTTTCCTTAAAGGTAATTCCCATTACTCCCACAGTTGCTTTGGTAATATCAATTCCATTTTTTACCATGCGCTTAATCACATTCCGCGCCGCATAGCGACCCATATTGTCATTAATGCGTCGCCCCGCCAAGATGACCTGAGGATGATAGCCAACCTCTTCAGCTTTGTGAGTAAGGTAATAGGGATCTACGCCAATACAATGCCCTCCCACCATACCGGGACGAAATGGCAAAAAATTCCATTTACTGCCAGCCGCTTCTAAGACATCCAGCGTGTCAATGCCAAGTCGCTCAAAAATTACTGAAAGCTCATTAACAAAGGCAATGTTTAAATCGCGTTGACTATTTTCAATAACCTTTGCCGCCTCCGCCACCTTCATACTGGCTGCGGGATAAGTTCCGGCGGTAATGATGCTCGCATATAGGTCATCAACTTCTTTGGCAGCCTCTGGACTGGAGCCACTTGTAATCTTTTTAATCTTAGTTAAAGTATTTACTTTGTCGCCCGGATTAATACGTTCTGGACTATAGCCACAGAAAAAATCCACATTAAATTTCAATCCCGAGACACTCTCCAGAACTGGCACACAAACCTCTTCAGTACATCCTGGATAGACCGTGGATTCATAGATGACAATGTCGCCTTTTTTTAACGCACCACCAACAGTCTGACTTGCTTTGATCAGGGGGGATAAATCCGGACGATTAGCTCGATCAATGGGGGTGGGAACTGTCACGATAAAAATCTGTGCACTCTTCAGATCGGTTGGATTGAATGAGTAACTCAAGAAATTAGCTAGCCCCAATTCTCCTTTATCAACTTCAAGAGTGCGATCAACCCCAGACTTCAACTCTTTAATACGGTTTTCGTTAACGTCAAAACCAATCGCCGGATATTTTTTTCCGAATTCAACTGCCAAAGGTAGGCCAACATAGCCCAAGCCAATAATCGCTATCGTTTTAGTTTTATTAATTTGGCTCATTAAGTTTAAATAGCTACTGTAAAATTGTACTTTGAATTCATTGATCATCTGAAACTTAGATACTCAAACCCGCTAATACCCGATCTCGTACATTCATTTTCCGTCGCCTCCGCGCCATGCCGCACCCGACATTTTAGTCTTGAGCTTGTCAATCACCTGCCTTGTGAGCGCAAACAATAAACCTAAAAAGATGCCTCCAAAAAGTCCGGCAGCTAAAGTGACCCGTTTTTTAGGGCCAATCGGTATATCACTCGCGTAGATGGGGACAACGAGATGGGTAATGCGGTTTTGATTGCTAGTCACTACATTTTTTAAAGCGGTTATCTCATCTAAGAGATAACGAATTTCGTCCCTGGTAGACAGATAGGCTGCGCTCGTGCTAGAGCCGGACTTATCAGCTCTTGACACCAAATCCTTAGCCTTATCTAATCGAGCCTGATCATCAGCCAGCTTAGTCTTCGCTTCTTCAATGTAGGGTGTCAAAATTTGAGATTGAGTGGTTTTAATCAGCTCAAAAATAGCGTTAGCACACTCTAAGGCAACCGCCTGGGAGGGGCCAAATGTCTTTAATTCGACCACATTAGGTGCTCCCTTGGCAGGATTGAGCTTCATACTTTTAGCAACGGCGGCGCCGGGTTCACTTTTACCCTCAAAGCCACAAGTGCTTGTTACTTGAGGAGGAAGGCTCGTGGGTAAGGACATACGCGAGACCAGCGAAGCAGGATCCTCGATATTGATTCCCAGGGGGTTAAGGTTGTTGTTGCTAGCGGCACCGATTTGGGCCATCACAATTTGAGCGGTTGCTTCGTATTGTTTGGGGGTAATGACTAGGTAGGCTATTGCCATGGCGACTCCAAGGGCGCCAAAAAAAAGGATTGTTTTGTAGGCCTCCTTTAAAAAGAGCAGAAAATCGAGCAGGGAAATTTCCTGTTCGCCATTCAAATCTAGGGGTGGGGGTGAGTTCTGAGTCATGAATTAAATGTATCGTAAAGAGGATTTGAGATAAATTACAAAGTCTATTTGCTTTTTATGACTCAGGATCAATTATAACTTTTTGCAATAATTAAGGGATATTTTTACGCCTTATTCTGATGCCTATTAGAAAAACTCTTATGAGATTATCAACACCAAATATGAATGGAAGGTTTTTATTGCCCAGCGGCTCTTTGAATGAGCTTATGGTTAATCTTTAAGGCTAGACTGGCAGTGAATATGATCCAAAAAAGCAGTGGGTCGAAGTTCCCATTATTGGATACTTCCGTGGTGCACCATAGCAATAATGTCGATAAAAGGACCCATCCTCCAAGGCTTTTCCAGGGTGCCACTAAATTTCGGGTGTGCATCAGTGCCAAAATCAAGGCAATCAGAACCAACGCAATCCCGGGCAGGCCCAATCCCAGAGCCAGGTCCAGCCAGCCGCTGTGGGCATGGGTTAAGTGGGCGCTTGATTCTGGCCACTTTTTATTGACTAAGGGCCCAAATGAATTCTCAATTAAGCCATAGCCCAAGGGGTTTTCTCGAACCAGACTGATGCCCACCATCCCCCAGGCGGTTCTTTCATAGTTGGTTATGGAGACAGTTTTGCCCAATTCGTTGACTGGATAGCCTTTTTCTCCGACAAATTTCCACTCTTGATAGCTGTCTAGTTGAATTGCCACTTTGTAGTCTGCGGCAAAGGTCTTCCAAGAATCATTTTGCTGAACATGCTTGTAGCCCACAAAACCGACTCCCATCATGGCGATAGCAATTATCGCGACCTTCATTGGAGTCCATTTTTTCTTGGAAGCCTTTACTAAAGCGAATAAAAAAATTATAAAAAGTAAGGTCGCATAAGCGAAACCATTTTTAATATTTTGACCATAAAAAACAAAAGACACCGCAGCAATAGTGGCGCAATAAAGCATTAACTGAGCCCATTGA
>Ga0364900_10188_pt1 | contig 25701 bp, 28 predicted proteins | sample ExccelJu500002D3_FD_206974 | JGI IMG/M metagenome (GOLD analysis project Ga0364900, IMG submission 206974) | Enriched cells from Trout Bog Lake Hypolimnion, Wisconsin, USA - BchlTB.July09.5000.02.D3 | ecosystem: Environmental > Aquatic > Freshwater > Lake > Hypolimnion/Profundal zone | place: USA...
TACTGGTGGGGCAAAGGACTGTTATTTGTCTGCCCTAGGGCTTTATAGCCTTGGCCTTAATTAAGTTCTGCTGTGCCTTAGCGACTTGCTGACGCTGTCTTTCTGATTTAACAGCATTCTGACTGCGCTTAACTTGTTGCTTAAGCGTATTGATACGCTGTTGCTCGGGTGATAGTGGCTTGAGAGTCTTAAGTGACGTCACTTCTTTAATCAGCATATTGCTCTGTTCTTACTTGATTGGTATTCATACAGATATTTAGCAATCGGTTTAAGTAAAAGCAGGTTTTTTAAAGATGAAAAACCCTGCGTTTTAATAAACCCCTTATTCAGGGCAACAAAAAACCCGCCGTAGCGGGTTTCTTATTTAAATCTAACTTAGCCTGATTACAGACCAATCGTATAAGTGGCCATCACAGTTGTTGTTTGAACAGCTTGATATGGCTCTTGTCTGTAGATACCAGTAATGCCGACTCTTTGGCTCTTCTCAATGTCGTAGTAAGCGCCAACAGTTGCTGTAGGCCTTGTTCTGACTGGACTGGCATTGAAGTTAATTGGGGTTAAACCAGAAACGCCAGTAGCAGAATAAGTTCCGTTGCTGGTATTGGTATCTGTTTCTACACCAGCACTGGCAAAAGTAGTTACTTGAGGGATGACTCTATAGCTAACCCCCACTCCAGCTAATGCGGTAGTCGCGTTAGTGTTTAATGCTGAGTAAGTCAGTGGAGCAGTTACTGAGCTAGTTGCTTGTTCTGAGTAGCCATTCATATTGTTTTGGGTGTAACGCATACCAACATATGGGGAGACGATCACATCAGGAGTAACGCCAAAGCCATACTTAGCAGTTACTTGTGCGCCTTGGCTATTTAGATTGGAGCTACCTGAGCCTGGCTCACTTAATCCCACTACCTGCCTTGTTACAGTCGTGTTCTTTTGCCCATAAGCAGCCGATAGCTTGACTTCTGTACCTGTGCCATCTAAGCGCTCATTCCAAGCACCAAAGAGCCCAATGAGTGGCGTGTTGTTGCCAAGATTAACTGTTGAGCCTGCGTTGTTCACTGAGAGGTTCTGATCAGCATAAGCACCAATACGAACAGATGGCATTAGGCGATAAGCAGCGATTAATAAAGCACTGGTGTTATTCAATCCATTGGCTGCTGATACAGCCGTATTACGACCACCAGCACTAACGCAAATATCATTCGCACCGAAAACATTACAGTCATAAGAAAAGCTATTAGCAAGAACAGAGTTTTGTAAGGCATAGGTATTTTGAAGAACAGAAGCAGTGTTAACTAAAGACTGCTGAGTACCCATCAATGAGGCGCCAGTAAAGGTCAGATCATAAGTGCTGCCATTATCAACAAGGGCAAGAGTCATGTTGTCGTACTTACTTTGTAAATTGCCTACAGTAATATTATTTGTCAGAACACTCGCATAGGTTCTAGATGTTAAGAATGGGGTGCCATAGATACCAAAGTTTTCAATAGTACCCGACGGCGCAGTAGCAACTAGCTGTCCATAGTGCGTCGGGCTATTAATAATGATGTTGTAATTAATGGGCATATTGCCGGAAATAGTGAGGGCAGTAGTAGCTGGACTGGAGCCAACTCCCCCTTGGGCATTGTTAAGGATGGTGATTGAGCCATCGTTACTAATTCCAACCCCACCCACACCAGCGGCAATTGAACCATTATTGGTTAGGGTATTAATGATTCCTAAACCAGCGTTATAAATTCCAACCTTATTATCTCCAGCGGTAATTGAACTATTATTGGTTAGGGTGTTGATTGAACCATTGTTATAAATTCCAAAATCACCAGCGTTAACAGAACCATTATTGGTTAGGGTAGTGATAGTTGCTGAACTAGCGTTAGAAATTCCAGTCCCATTAGCACCCGTTGTAATTGAGACATTATTGTTTAGGGTATTGATAGTCCCTAAGTTACGAATTCCATACCCAGCATCACCAACTGAAATAGCACCATTATTGGTTAGGGTGTTAATGATTCCTGGGCCAGAGTTATAAATTCCAACCCCAGTAGCACCCGCTGTAATTGAACCATTATTGATGAGGGTGTTGATTGAACCATTGTTATAAATTGCTTGCCCCACACCATCGGTAATGGAACCATTATTGATTAGGGTATTGATAGTTCCTGAAACATCGTTATAAATTCCATTCCCCCTAACACCGACTGAAGTAATTGAACCGTTATTGACCAGAGTGTTGATTGAACCATTGTTATAAATTCCCCTCCTATGAATAGCGGCTGTAATGGAACCATTATTGGTTAGGGTTGTGATGACTCCCGAGCTGTCATTAAAAATTCCAGCGAACACCCCATTTATGATGCCGCCCAAATTATTTGTTATCCAGTCAATCGTTCCAAGGTTGTATATGCCGTAATTATTCGCCGCTGAAATCGTGCCGCTATTATTAAGTAAGCTAATATGTGCGCCACCGAAATTTGTGATACCTTGGTCATTACCGACAATGGATGCGCCAGAACTATTGTTGATGGTACCAATTACATTAAAGTTGGAAATACCATTGCCGATGCCCTGTATTAGGTTAATATTATTAAGGTTGGTGATTGTTCCTTCATTGTCAATACCTGAATACACCGTGCCAATAATTTGGCTTCCAGAATTAATAGTCACCGTACCAACATTGCCATTTACAGTTTGGATTAATAATCCATGGTCACCATTAATTGTGATTCCTGGATCAAGGCTAATTGCGCTCTTTGCGTCGCTTACTACCAGATTGCTACAGCTTGAGGAAATGATGATGGGGTCAGCACTTGAGTCACAAGGAGACGCTTGAGCTTGATTGGATAGCCAAACTGTGCCAATTAACAGCATGGCTCTTGCGATAAAGCTAACTGAGGAGCGGATTTTCATTGACGCCTTTATCGCTATTGATTAATTCGAACGATTATAGGATTAATGTCCTTCACCGTCGTAGATAGAGCTCATGATTATTGGATAAAGGATTGACTTGCTATTTACTATCGATTTATAGCTATAAAGCAAATGTGTGGCGCCAAATGACGCCACTGACAATCTATCTACCAAACCCCTTTCTCACGGCGCCACTTGCCAACTCAATCTGCGCATCTAGTTCGCCCGCCTCAACTGCGCTTTTCACTAATTCCAGCGCTTTCACTAGCTCAGCAGGATTACCAACTTCAACGCTGTGCTTGCCTTTAGCAAGCTCAAGAGGGCGAGAGCCGTATTTGACACAAAAACATACCTTTCCTAGCTCGTTCTTAAACCACCACTCACGAATGCGTTTAGGCATTTCAATTTGTTTACGCAGCCCCGTTTCTTTATCGGTAAAGCTCCGATACTTCTTGACTACAAATTGCGTTCCTTCAATTTGACTTTTAGCTAATTGAATTTGCTCCCATAATTTATTTGATAGCTTTTGCCGACGAATTACTACTGTTGGTAAATGCGTTGGCTTTTTGGCGCTAGTTATTTTTAATCCGTCTAAAACACCCATTTTTCTTTCCCCTAAAATCACTTGGTTTACTTGGTCAACTTGGTTCACTTGGTTTACTTGGTCAACTTGGTCAACTTGGTTCACTTGGTCTGCTTGGTGACTTGGTGAACTTGGTTGGTAATAGGTTTTAGAAAACGCAGGTTTTTTGCTATTTTGAGTGATAAAAAACCTGCTTTTCCATAAGCCCTATATAAACAGTAGCTTCAAAGGCAATAAAGGACTACCGAAAAAGGCTGAAATTGATCAATTTTGCGGGGTATGGGGGGTCTTGTTTAATCCTGAAAATTCGCAATTTTGAGAAATGAGCTTAATACCGAAGCAAGAAATTTACAAAAATAGTCCTATTAATACCTATTAATTTCGCAAATACAAAATTGATTATTAGGTCTAACTAGGTAGTAATTACGTCAAAACCTTCTTGTCGTATCACTGCGCATAGTGTTCAGTCGAAACGGCATTCAACAAGCACTCAAATACACGCTATAAGCGTGTGATACATCCAATCTGCTAACTGAGTAGCTGAAATACGCAAAACAGCACTATGAGCTTGTAATTAATTGCCTAAATTCACAATACCAAATAAGACTAATTTATTTGCGGTGTTTTATTAGGTTAGCTAAATAGCTATATGAAAGAAGCTGAGAAACAACTGAATAGCTGGATTAAAGAATGCGGCTTTACGGAAAAGATGCTTTTCAATGAAAGCGTCGAATTATTAAGAGCAAAGCGCCTAGCTACCAACCTAATTAAGGAAAGCGGCAGGCAATTAACGGCAAAAGAAGTGCTATTGGTTCAGAAGTTTTTACAGGATGTGGGAAATGGCAAGAAAAGAGCGTCAATTACAAGACAAACTTGCTTTCGCATTATGAATATTGGGAAAAGAATTAACCGGCAACAATACAGGCAGCGAAGAAAAATCAGGCAATCATTTAAATAGGCATCTATTAAGTGCGGATAAGTCACCGCCATAAAAAAGGATAAAAACGCGGATTGGAATATAACGGCTAATGCGTCCGCCCTCTTAAGCAAGTCGCTGTAATGACTGGTTTTGACATAGAGGAAATGCCGCTAGGTTTCTTACAAAGCAAATCAATGCTGAAGTGAGTTGTAAGTTTTAATGCGATTGTCTTACTTAAAACCTTATTACAGTTGTGTGCGATGGAATCAGAACATCTCATACAAGCAACGACTCAAGTTCTTTTTTAAAGCGCTATAGCCGTTGTTTGCTCCAAAATCAGTCAAACAACAAAGCAAAAGCAAATCAATAACGAGCTGAAGAAAGTGTGACGAGCGAAAGAGATAGCTTTCGCGCAGACACAAGCAGACTACGAAGTAGTTTGCTATCAATGTATTAAACAAGTAATACACCTCAAATCCAAGCTGTAAGCAATTTAAGTACTACTGTGAATATCTACTAAATAGAGATTATGGAAAACAGCGTATAGACGCTGTATTGCAATCTATACAAGTCTGAGTATTTCTGTAGTCTAAATCCCACAAACACAATAAATAGCTATATGTAAGGAAATATGAAGAAGCTTTGGTTTTGCTTCTAAAACGACATAACCTATTGATTATTGGAAAGAATTTAATTTGACAACATATACGCACGAAACGGTCGCAGAAAGATACAAAAGAAAATACATTAAACGCTTAGCTAACACTTGGTTACAAAAGGAAAAAGTTATGCCTAAGCAAGCAAAAGTTCTAAACAGCACAGAGATACGCAAAGTGCTTGATTACTGTGCAACAAGAAAACACGCACTACGCAACAGAGCATTGGTATTGATGATGTTTAACACAGGTATGCGTGTCAGTGAGGTAGCAAGTTTGCGTATTAAAGATGTTGTGGATAACGAAGGCAACATTAAGAACGAAATACGCTTATTGGCAGAGAACACAAAGACGAATGAGGCACGAACAGTATTTGTGAATGAGAAGTTGCAGAAAGAGCTACAGCAATATGCAAAGGTATATGCCAACGCCAATCCAAATAACAAGTTTTTCTACAGCCAAAAACGGGATAGCGATGGATTTACTGCAAATACACTAACACAGCACTTTCACTATCTTTATAAGCGTGTGGGATTAGATGGAGCAAGTAGCCACTCATCACGCCGTACCTTCATAACTACTTTGGCAAATAAAGGCACTTCAGTAAGGGTGATTATGGGATTAAGTGGGCACAAGGCACTTAGTAGTGTGCAATGCTATATAGACTGCAATAGCGAACTTATGCGTAATGCTGTGGAAGGTTTGGCTGTGGTGTGATGGATGGTTGTAAAGTATATGGTTAAGCGTATGAAAGGAACACTATGCTCTTTGATTATGTAGTGTATAAATTGACTTTTCCAAACGGGAAAATATATGTTGGCAAGGATGTAGGTAGTGCTGGGCATTCAATTCAATATTTTGGGTCTTGGAATAATGAACTTGTTGAAAACGACTTTACTAAAGCTGAACTTAGCGACTTAACCATTCGCAAAGAAATACTTTATGAATCTAAAGATAAAAAAGAAATAGGCAGGAAAGAAGGTGAATTTATTAAAGCATTGCGTTCAAACGATATCGCAATAGGCTACAACCAAACACACAAAAAAAGATTAGCTGTGGTGTGATGGTTGGCAAGGATTGCTTGGCAATAATGGTTAAGCACACAGCAGAAAAACCTGCATTTGGAGTGCTTATAGCTATTGGGCTGTATGTGCAGGTTTTTCTGCTGTGTAGTCAGCCAAACCAACCATCACCATCTATACCATCTACTCACGCTTCTTTAAATTAGCAAGCATTCCTTTTAACTTCTCTGCTTGCTGTTTGTTTTGCTTTAACTCTGCTTCAATTTCTTCTGCTGTGCGTTCTTGCTTGTCAAACTCTTCTAACACTAATGCCATTACATCTAACTTCACTTGTGCTTTTGTTTTCCATCCGTGTAATTGCTGTAATCGTCCTTGTGCCAAATTATTCGCACTCTTGCTTGTAATCAAGCGTGGCATACCATCGCTATCTAAACTTATATCGCTGTCAAAACTAAAATCAATGTCTCTGTCAAACCATACTGCCAATGTTTTGTCTTCGCTAATAATTTCTTGTAATTTTTCGTATGCACGCTCAAATAAGCCGTCAGTCTTATTTTTAATCTCGTCTGCTTTTTTAATGCGATTGACAATTACTTTGCCAACTTTGGGATTGCGTCCGCTATAGCTATCCAATTTTCCGTGCCACATCACTGCTTCTTGTAGCATTTGCTCATACTCTTTTACTGCACTTGGCACTTCTATATTTCTCAACTCTTTTTGCTCTGCCCAACGCTTGTCATTTAATTTTGCAAAGTCTTTGCCTACTGCAATTGCAAAATCACGTGGCGCAACTTCTAAACCTTTTTCCAACATACGCATTAGCTCTTTAATTCGCTTCTTGCGTGTTTCGTTATTAAAGCGTGGCATATTTACATATACAAAAAGTAAGCAGATAACCAATATTACATTGTTATGCCAGCCTCTCTGCTGCCATTGTTGCCGTCATTTTGCTGTAGTGTCTCTCAATCATATTGACACTTGTTCCCATTTGTTTAGCGAGCGTATGTATGTCTATGCCACTTGCTAAGGCAAAAGTAGCGTAGGTATGACGCAAGCTATACAGCGTTCGGTTTAATCCGCCACTGTCCTTACGCATACTGCTTCGCACCATTAAATTCCTAAATATGTTTTCCATATTGCTTATCTGTGTGTTGTCGGGCAAACAGAATATTGCTTTGTCTAACTTAGCTTCAATTAGTCCATTTAAGTTTGTGTAGTCCAACTTGTGCCAACGCATTAGTCGCTCAAATACTTTTATTACTTCGTGCTTAGCGATTAAATAACGAGGACCAGTTTTGCCGCTTACCCAAACACGCAGATATTTTTTATTGCCAATCCAATGCCATTGCAAATGTTTCCAACGCAAACGCAATGCTTCTGTGCCGTGCCTTACCCCTGTATTAACAAGAAACTCTATATAAGCAACGCATAGCGTTCGCATCTGTCTTGTGCGTTCTGTGTAGCTACTCTTTACCCAAGTCTCTGTATAACTTATCAACTCAATAATTTCTTCTTTACTAAAGGCTGGGCGAGGCTGACTGCGTATGCCTTTGCTGTCGAGTAGCGGCACGGCACGATTGTGTGCAACACAACCACGCTCGCGTGCCAAATTGATAACGCGAATGTATGCACTTGCGTGATTACGCTTAGTACTTGCAACAGGAATTTTTCCCATCGTTGCCACTCGCCAACTTTCAAAATCACCGAGCATCTCAACAGTAATTTTTTCTACTTCGTAATTACCAAAAAATGGAATGAGATATTTGTTGATTGCAAAAATGTAATCACGATAACAACGACGACCTGTGTTGTTATTCAACGCACTACTCATATTCGCAATTTCGTCTAATGCTATTTGCTTAAATGTTTTCGTTGTAATTGCCAAGCCAGCATCTGTTTTTATTTTGACTGTTTCAATAATTGCAATTGCATTTATCTTTGCTTGCTCTATGTCGTCTGTATTTGTTGTTGTGCTGTGCCACTTGTTGTTCGCTAACTTAAATCGCACTTGCCACTGCGCCGACTGCGGACGCTTATACAATAAGGCTTTGCCGTCCATCAGCTTTACTTGTTTAATCGCGTTAGCGTCAAACTGTGTTGCAAATAATTGTTGTAGTGATGACATACACGCAAGTATGTTGTCGCTTGCGTTTAAGTGCGACGATTCATTTTTTATCGTTGTCAAAATCCCACGCAATGTTCTGCGAACAAAATGATGTGTGTGATTTTTTTATTAAGTGCCGCAGATTTTTCTGCGAATTGAACAGCACTGTGAAGAGGCAATTTTTGCTAATGTTTAACACTGTCAAACATCGAAAAATATTTTTTTCAATCCTCTGCTCTACCGACTGAGCTACCAGGCCAAGAGATGGAATTATAAATGAAAGTGTTCGTCAGCCTGGGAAAATGTGCCGACTATAGTTAACTCTGTTGATTTACCAGGAAATCCTAGCTGGGTGGGGATGGTCGATCCTGCGGGACGGGGCTTGGGTGGCTATGGTTAGGTAGATATGCGGAAATCCTCTGTTCTATAAAGGTAACCTGGGGAAATAATAGGATTATTTAGATCATCAATAAGAACTAGAACATGACTCAAATTAATGCTGAAGATGTTGATCAAAAGCAAGCAGAAGACCTAATCTTCAATCCACATGGCCTGACTTTACAAAAAATTAAACGAGGCTTGGGACGATCACCAGACTTTCAAGTCTTGCTTAATGGCGCCCCTGTGGCTTATTGCGAACTTAAGTCCCCGCAAGATGACTGGCTAGACAAGTTATTGGACCAGGCAAAACCATGTGAAATTGTTGGGGGCGCCAGAAATGATCCCGTATTTAATCGCATCCAGCGCCTCACTAATAAAGCCGCTACACAATTTCAATCCATTAATCCCAATAGAGTCTTGCCAAATATTTTATGTTTTGTGAATCACGATAATTCATCAAGTTACGCCGACTTGAGAGAGGTTTTTACAGGATTTTTTCATGCGAGCGACGGCAGTCGGCACTTAACAATGCCTCATGTTGCATCTGGTCTTAGTAGAGCCAAACAGGAAATTGATGTCTGTATATGGATAAATTCTCTAAACAACAAAATCGAGGGCTACCTATTTAACCAGGATGCCACTCCTTCATTCCTATCTCAGGTTTGTAACTTACTGGGGCAGTCTCTATCAAACATAAAGCATTAATTGGAAGATAAACTTAGTTGTTTGTGAGCCTTGGCAATATCTTGCCTAGCTCGTTCAGCTTTAACGGCCTCTTGATCCCGCTTAACGCGATCTTTCATTGATTTAAGTCTAGCCTGTTCTGGGCTTAATGGTTTTTGTGGGGCAATTTCATCAAATCTCATATAGTATTTATAAAAAATCAAAGGAGATTATTAAATGGCCACAAAAAAAGTTTCCCCCAAAAAGCGTGTCGCTTCTAGAGAAGACCTAATCAATCTGCTTAATACGGAACTTGTGAAAATTGAAATGGAATTTACACAAAAGGTTTTAAAGAAATTTGATGAAATTATTGACGAATACCCGCTACCGCCCGAAGAGAGTGTAAATTTATTACGTGAAAATCGAAAACAATTAGGTGAAATTCCTTCGCAAAAATTCTTTGTAGATATCGTAGATGGCATTTTTGATAGTGCCGAAGGGCATTACGAGAATGATATTGACAATGGCGATGAACACGGCTTTTATGATCCACTTTTAGTTGCAATAGATCATTATGTTCAATACGAATATGAACTTAACTAACCAATCTGCTGTGGTTGATGTGGCACATTCTTAGCGCCAAAGATAGCTTGAAACAGTTTATTAGCTTGCGCTGGATTTTGGGCATACAGGATTGTCTCTACCCACATACCGCCTGCATTCACTATCGCCTTATATCTTTTCATATAGATATTTAGCGTCCAGCGTCTAGCTGCTGGACGCTTATATTGCTACCGCTTAAACCCACTTCTCAAACTAGCACTGGCTGTTTCTATCTGTGAATCCAGTTCGCCAGCTTCCACGGCGGCCTTAATAGACTCCAAAGCCTTAACAAGTTCGGGACCGCTTGAGACTTCGACGCTAGGTTTTCCTTTTGCCAATTCAATCGTCCAGCTTCCGTATTTCACAGATACGCAAACTTTGCCTTGCTCTGATTGAAACCACCAAGCCTTTAATCTCTTGGGCATTTCTACCTGCTTTCGCAATCCTGTTTCTTTATCTTTAATAGTTTTGAACTTAGTTACAACAAAAGGTGTTCCGTCCATCTGACTCTTTGCTAGTTGGATCTGCTCCCATAGCTTGCTAGAAAGTTTGTTCCTGCGAATCACGATTGCAGGCATATGGGTTGGTTTCTTTACTGCTACTAACTTTAAGTTACTTAATGCGCTCATTGTTTTCTCCTATGTAGTTAATGGGCATAAGTAGTTTGTTTTCGATTTGTTTATTCGGTCGACCTCTTTTTGCCAAATCACTTCTTTTGCCGCATTTTGGACAGGAAATTAGCGGTTTTTCTTTAAGAGAGATAAATATTTTTGCGAGTTGCTTGGTTACACAGTGATGTAGCAGGTAAGAAGAAAAAAGAAGTGGCAGACGGGTAGTCGAGTTGAGTAGTTACTAAGGGGTTACTGGTAGTGGCAAATGAGTAACTCTGACTTAGTAAACAACACTACTTCGTAACTCCTCTACTGAGATCTGCGACTTTTACTGCAACTGATCTTTTCTGATCTCTCTTGTAACTAACCAAGCAACGCTCGCAACGAGAACTCAATCAAACCCAAGGAGAATAAAGATGGGAGAAATTGCAATCAGAGGATTTATTAATGAGAAGTACAACACCCCATTTGGAAAAGGCTTATTTCGCAGAGCGGTCTATAACGGCTCAGTGGAACTCAAGAGCCCCAACATCAAGTATCTAGTCGATTTTTATGAATATGATCAATTCCAACACACCGCCAAAACAGATGAGCAAATTGCCATTCTCAAGAAGTTCGATGCCTGCGACGTAGCCAGTACACCAGACTTGGTGATGTCGTGGATTGTGTATTACGAGCCGCTCACCAAGTTTAAGCAAGCCGTGAATGGCTACTGCATCTACTTGCAGTCAACGGGGGAGGTTCATATAGAAATTGAAGATGAACTCAATGGAACAAACGAGGAATGGGACTTAAAAGCCCATGCTTGTAAAGCTGTCGGCGCCAACAAGCCCGTCTTTGTAGCTACGAATGTAGATTTAAACGCTAGGTAGTCATTACGCAAACCCCCTCAAAAAAGCCCTACAAGCACTGATCAACTAAAAGCTAAGCGTCTAGTTGCTGAACGCTTATCAAATAGCGTGTAGGGCTGATTTGACCCCAAACCCTAATTTGTCGTCTAAATCCCACGAATTAAGCGCAATCAACACTAAATACTAAAGAGCAAATTTGGTTAAGAAAATACACATTTTCTTATGCGGCGCGTAAGTCATTGATTCTTGGAAGAATAATTCTGATAGATTTCGGTCGTCCTTTTGCTCAATAGAAAACATACTTATTAAGCGTTTTTATTAAACAAAGGAAAAACAAAAATGTCCCAAGCGAAAACTTTAACCCAAGCAGAACTAGATCAAGTATTGCGTTATGTCTCTACTAAAAAATACCCAGAACGCGATAGAGCATTATTAATGGTCAGCTTTTTGGCCGGGCTTCGCGTTGCCGAAATAGCGTCATTAAAAATGGGTAACGTATTAAATGCAGATGGCACAGTCAAAGCAGAAGTCAAACTGTCTGCAGAGCAAACCAAAGGCAAATATCCGCGAACCGTTTTCTTATCCACTAAGTTACGCGCCGAATTGGAGGAATATTTAAAAACTCGTCATGCCAAGTTTCCCGATATTCCACTCTTTCATACAGCACATAGACTGGGCTTCTCAGCAAATGGTCTCTGTCAATGGTTCTATTTCACCTACCGAAAAGCTGGCATCAGTGGCGCGAGCAGCCATTCTGGAAGGAGAAATTTTTTAACCTCGCTAGCCTCAAAAGGTGTTGGCGTTCGTGTGCTTGCAGCATTGGCAGGCCACCGTAATATTTCAGTAACGATGAAATATATTGACGCCTCAGATGATATGAAGCGCAATGCCGTTGAACTGATCTAGTCAATCCAACCTAAACGCTGCCATTTTGCTAACTTGGCTTTATCTTCAATATTGGGCTTCTCACACGAAAAGCCCAATTCTTTTAAAAAACGCATTGCTTGGGTTCTGCTGTACTGGTGATAAAACTGATTGGCTATTAACTCCACCACCATTGCCAAAGTCCACTTATCTTTATCAAACCCATTTCGCAAACCTCCTTTGCGAATCATTCTCTGTAATGTGTATTTTTCTTCTTTATCTAAAGAGCTTGGTCTGCCTAGCGGACTAGAGCGCCATCCCGTCTTATCTCCTTGATCTACCTTTGCCCAGGCAAATACGCTTTGGCGTGACACTTCCAATCGCCTAGCGACTTCTGATTGAGAAATTCCTCGCCGTAGCATTCGCACACCTTGGAGACGTCGCCCCTCCATTGCCTTGATTTTTCTCTTGGGTTTTTTGAGAATTTCAGTCATTTTTTACTAAAAAATATTGCTTGACAATAATTAATCAATTAATTTCTTGTAAGTTATTAATGTAACACATTAATAACATCACAGACAGCAAATCCATTAAACATAGGGCTTGAATTTTTGTATTTTCTGTCAAGATAAATCATTCTCTTACGATACCCCCCTGAATAAATCCCAAAATGGCTTAATTGATACATCGACTCAGCAAGCAATACGGCACCTTCGCCACAACCCGCTGATTTGGTTCCTAACCGGAGGTATTAAAAATGGCTAATACAGCTAATGCAGTAAACGCAGCATTTCAACCAACAGTAGAAAACCTCGCCTTTGCAGGTGGGCTAGTAACGCAATTAGATGGTTTAGTAAGCAAACGCCAGCAGTGGGAGGTTACTGACTACAAGAAAGCAAACGACGGTTTGTACGGCTTGTTAGCTAGTTGTTTGGACGTTTTTAGTGGTAAGTTCCTTATTGCTAGCGATAACGACAAAAAAACTTTACGGGCGGAATTAAATGCTCGATTAACAGCCGGCGGGGTTCGGGTTCAACGTAACACCACTACCTTAACTATGTTTGTACGTTTCGTCTTTGGTTCCGATCGCAAACGTGCACACGGCTACACCTATGTACTTAAAGCAGCGATTTCACATGAAGTAACAGCAGCGAACTTGCCAAGCTGGATTGTTGAGCAGGGTGGCATTGAAGAAGTTAAGCGTCAGATGATTGTTTCTGAAAAAGCCTTGCAAAACCGAGCAGCATTAGCAACGGCAAAAGCGCAGGTTGTAGCAAACGTGGAACAAGCTACCGTTACCCCACTAGCGCAACTTCCAATGTCGGGGGTTAGCGGGGAATTTGCCTTACTCCTTGCAAAGCCTTCACCTAATGGGATGGTTTCTATCGTGGGCGTTATCTCTGATGTCAACGAAGCCTTCTACAACGCCTGCTTATTAAAGATGGCACGTAGCAAAGCTGCGGATAACGCACAGACGCTAGCACTTAGCAAAGAAAGTACTGACCTGCTTGCAGGCAGCACTTCTGTAGCAGCAAACGATCCTGTTGTTATCAAAGAACCAATTGCAGCCTAAGCAGTAAATCAAAGGGGGCGGGATTTCCCGTCGCCCTCCCATCACTTTTATAAAAGGAATTTGAAATGAAAACAGCAATCAAATACGCACCTAAGAATTTAGGCGATGTACTTTACCCAAACCCCGCAGTTAAAACCCGCATACAAGGTTATATGTCTGGCGATCTTGAGGGCAACATCTTATTGTGGGGTCCGAATGGGACTGGTAAAACTACTGTAGCTGATTTATTGCCTTATAAAATCTGCGGTGATGATGCGCAAGTCGAGACGGAAGACTTTGACGAAATCTTGAGCAAAAAAGATTTGCGAAGCTACATTGCAAACTCCTGCAGCATTGCTAGCTTCTCGGGGCAACAGAAACACTTCATGGTGTTTCATGAATTTGACAATGCCAAAGTCAATTTCAACAAACTGTGGACGGCGATGGATAAATGCGCTGAGAACCTTATGGTCATTATCACCACCAATAATCCCATGAGCGTTCCCAAAAGCATTCGTTCACGTTGCGATGAGATCAACTTCCCCGCATTAACCGCTCGTCAAGTCTTACCCCGTGCACAAAAGATTCTTGCTGCAGAGGGCGTGAGCTTGCCAGATAACCAAGTACTGCACTACTTAACGCAGATTGAGCATCTTGGAGATCTACGCAAATACTTCGCCAAGTTGGACGAGATTATTTTCTTATCCAAAACTAGCGGGGTATTTCCACCCGCGCCAAACATTATCTTGAACTCAAACAAAGTGAAATTCTCCGTTGTTTAACTAAACCATCAAGCGTCTAGTAACTAGACGCTTAATATACCGACCTCTTACACAATTAATTTAATAAAGGACTTACCAAATGAAAAACCTATCAAACAACACTATTCCACATACATCTTCCAAAGCTCAAGTAAGCAAATTACAGCGTGTGCAAGATGTCTTTGCAATCGAAGTAAAAAATGCCAAGTATCGCGGCGCTACATTTAGCGGCGTACTTGAATTAGTCAACGGCTCAGATAGCATCAAAAAACATAAAGGCGCTTATCGTGCCAATGCCAAATTAGCTTGGTTCGGACAAGAACTCAAAAAACACAATCCCTTCATCAACCTTAGCGGCGCACAAGTAATGTTGCTGCCTAGCTATTCAGGTGATGTAGTTGCCTGCTTAGGTTAAGGAGAGATCATGTATCCAAAAGCATACCTATTTCACAACGCAGACTTGGAGGGGCTTGATCATCTAATTTCAAGCCCAATAACACTGACCTTTACCGCCAACCAAATCTACAGCAACCAGAAGGCGCATAAAGATATTGCTACTATGCTTAACTTATATAACGCATGTAATAAGCCCATTTATCCAAAGCTTGTAACCTGTATCTACAGCTTCAAGTCGCCGGAAATACTTGCGGCAATATTGAAATTTGGTATCTCAGAATATTGCTATATCAAATCAGACGAACATTTCACGCTAGCAAAATCTCTGACCAATATAAACAAAAGGCTTGAGAACACCATGCAAAATATCAGTGGACTTGAGAACAATATGCGCTCTTGCTACAAAAGCCTAGAAGTTTTAAACCTTCAAAGAGTTTCGCCAATGGATTATCAGGAGATCGAAAGCCTATCTCATGCGCTATCAGTTAGAAAAGTTGCTCGCTTAAAACTAAATGATTTAATCCGTTCAGAATTTATTGCTGACATTTGTTAAAAGTCTCTAAGCCAACTTCTCAGCATTCATCATTGGTGTCAACTTCGAATAATGACGCTCAATCATCCCAACACTAGTGCCCATTTGCCTAGCAAGAGTATGTATATCAACCCCTCTTGCTAGTGCAAATGTGGCATAAGTATGGCGCAGGCTATATAAGGTTCTATTCTGACCGCCGCCATCTCTTCGCATGTTGCTTCGAATCATTAAGTTACGAAAGATGTTTTCCATATTGCTGATCTGCTCACCTGTCGGCAATCTAAATATCAAGGCGTCTAGCTTTGACTCAATAACAGCATTCAATCCCGAGTAAGGCAACTTCTGCCACTTCATTACTCGCTCTAACACCTTTACCACTTCGTGCTTAGCAATCAAATATCTTGGCCCCGTCTTGCCTGACACCCAAATCCTTAAGTATTTCTTATTGCCAATCCAATGCCACTGCAAATGCTTCCAGCGCAGTGGCAATGCTTCTGTTCCATGACGAACACCTGTGTTGACTAGAAACTCTATGTAGTAGCTACACAAGGTTCGCATCAATGCAGTTCTATCCGTATAGGAACTTTTTTGCCAGGTCTCTGTATAGCTCAATAGCTCCTTAATCTCTTCCGCACTAAAGGCTGGTCTTGGCTGGCTTTTCTTTCCCTTGCTATCTAACAATGGAATGGCTTTGTTCACCGCAATATAACCACGATCTCTCGCGAGATTAATTACGCGGATATAAGCACTGGCGTGATTACGCTTAGTGCTCGCCATGGGAATTCTTCCCATTTCGGCAATTCTCCAAGACTCAAAATCTGCCAGGAGCTCATTAGTAATTTGACTGATCTCATATCGCCCAAAGAATGGGATGAGGTATTTGTTAATGGCAAAGGTGTAATCCCTATATGTTCGCTTGCCAGTTTTGTTATCGGTAGCTTGTGCCATATTGGCAATTTCATCCAATGCTACTTGCTTGAAAGTCTTGGTTGTAACCGCCAAGCCAGCACCAATCTTGATCTTTATTGTTTCGTAAATGGCTATAGCTTGGGTTTGTGCAACATCAAGATCTTCTGTATTGGTGGAGGCGGCATGCCATTGTCCATTGGGTAACTTAAAACGGCATTGCCATTGGCGGCTATTGGGGCGCTTAAAGAGGGTTAGCTCACCCTTTAACAATGAGATTGTTTTAGGATCAACTGGGGTGGTATTGGTAGGAAATAAATATTGAAAGTTTTGCAAGCTAAGCGTCTAGTTACGGGACGCTTGTTAGCTTAATTTCAAACTGGGTTTTGGGCGACCTATTAATGCCAATATAAGATTAACCCTTCATGCAAGATCAGCAACTAACTTCACAAGCGTCGCCTCTGCATCAAGACTTAGCTTTTTAAGAAAGATAGCTAGCCGATCCTCCATGCTTTCGGAGCCCTTGATTTCGAGTAGCAAGTATTTCGCCAAACTATTCACTCCGCCAAAATTTAGAGCCGCAACCAGCTCATCCATTTTTGCCTTGTAGCTACTTGAAAAATGGGCAAAGGCCTTGCTGCCATCATGCGTAGTTATCACGCGACTGTCTTCATGTCCGTCATGCTTAATACTGAGCATCTCAATTTCAACTCTGCGCTGAAAAGTATTCCAACACATTTGATGAATTTCTGTTTTTGAATCTTTCCATGCTTTATATGTGGTGAGATAAACCAACAGCCAAGCATATAACCCTACCAATACTTCAGAGTCTTTATGGTTGCCGCATATCTTATTATCAGCAAGAAAGCTCATAGCCTTCTTCTCGGCAGCATCTAAAGCAGCCTTAAATGCATGGGTCTTATCCTCTAACATTTGCGCCTCGACTGCATTTTGTTTTAATTGCGCAGCCAAATGTGGATTCGCGATCATTGCATTCCAACCAGACTCTAGCTTCTTCAAGTAAGACAAAGCTATATCTCGATTTTTATCGTAATACTCAAGAGATGTCAGCGTAAAAGAAGCGATGACTTTTGGATCCTCCTTGGCTTGCTCAGCAGCCAACCAACTCTTAAATAAGATCTCGCAATATTCTTGGTCAGAACTCTTTACAGCAAGCAACTCTTCCAAATACCCCCTTAATGCAATCTGGTTTTCAACCTCACTATAGAAGTCACTTAAACGAGCTTCATCTTCACGATTACCATTAAGCGAGTGCGCCCCAGAGAATTCATCCTCCATTGAGGCCAGCCATCGCTCTAAGACTAAAAAATCGGAGAATGATGACGGATGGTATGGCTTAATAACTCGAACCTCGGGAGGACTATAGGAAATCTCAACCTCCATACCATCTCTGACAAGTCTTGTGTTTCGATAGCCTTGACTATCTTTTACTGCTCCTCTCGCTACCCAGTTCATATTTGCAGCCTGCCTTACAAGAACGGTAGCGGGATGTGTATAGGTTTTCCATAGGTGCCTAATAAGGATGCAAAATCCAACTACCCCGAAGACCCACCAAAGCATACCCACCCCCAGAAGAGACAATCAAGTTTTTATGAACCCATACAAAATCTATAAATGATTCTAACAGCACCACTTTTGGATAAGTCTTCCAGCTAAAGCCATTGCTGGTGTGGGCGCACCTGTAATGGGATTTAATTATTTGGCGGTCTATTTTTAGAATCTAAGCATCTAGTTACGGGACGCTTGTTAGTTTAATTTCAGATTGGGGATTGGGCGGCCTTTAAGACCCTTAAAAATACTTCTTTGAACTGTAGTAGCATTGCCCTATGTCTGACATATCTGATTTAACCAAAAAACTCATCGAATTTAGAGATGCCCGGGATTGGAAGCAATTTCATAACACCAAAGATCTTGCCATTGCTCTATCGATTGAATCTGGTGAACTTCTAGAGGCATTTCTTTGGAAATCATCAGAACAGGCATCGCAAGAAAAAATCAAAGAGGAGTTAGCTGATGTCCTTGCTTACGCCTTCTTACTTGCCAACGAATGTGGACTAGATGTTGCTGAAATAGTAACTGCGAAGATTGAGGAAAATAATCTTAAATATCCAGCCGATAAAGTCAAAGGTAGCGCCAAGAAGTACAACGAGATCTAACTTCTAGCCCTCAGTCTGTCTTGAAAGTAGGTCTGGGTTTCTGGGTCGGCGCAGAAGATATAGCAACCCTTCATTCCACGGGTCATTAAAGTTCTGTAAGTATTTCTGATGATGCCGTCGGCTTTCTTATTAGCCGCCTCTGGATTTATTTTTAACAGCTTCTTGTATCCACTGATCGATTTATCGGTCTTGGCCCGAGCTTTTGGGTTGGTTATGACATTACCATCGCGAACTATTAAATCATCCCCAATGATAACGCCCACGTAGTCAACCTCAAGTCCTTGGCATGTGTGAATGCAACCAACCTCTGATACTGAGTCTGGAGCTTGAATCCAGAGCGAGCCATCTGTATCTAAATTCCACTGCATTCCAAAATCATATTCAGGAAGATTAATATCAAAAGCAGACTTATCGCCTCGACTAATCCAATTCCAGCAGTAGCCAGCAACCATCCTTGCCTTATTGTTAATTTTGTTTTTCTCAAAGATTAATTCTTTTAGCTCACTGGGTGTTGATAGAACTCGGAAATCATACTCAAGCTCATCCAGCGTCTTATTAGCCGTTTCTCTAATTTCCAAAACATCATCCAACCAAGCCAAATAACCGTCAGAGCCATTGCATCTAAATTGAGACTCCAACGCCATATGATGAACCTTGGCGCTTTCTAGCTTTGCCCACTTCTCAATTTCTTCTTTGCTGCCAATATCACTAAAAGTTACTTTTTGGTCTTCGTCAATAAAGAAGATTGAGAACTTGCTGGAGTGAATAATTTCCTTAACCTGGTTCTCGCCTATATTTTTAAACATTCCAGATTTTTCATTGAGGCGATGTGCCTCATCAACAATCAACACATCAAATGCATTGTGCTCTAGCGAATGAAATGATCCTGACCCAGAAAATAAATTAGATATAGCCGACTTTCTCATTGAGCCAGTCAACTTAGCCTCATATACCGCCCGAGGTGCCGCATTCTTAGTAATATATTGAGCCACTAAACGTAACTGCTGAATAATATTGACCAATAGGTTTATAGCTACTACCGACTTCCCCGTCCCCGGGCCACCTTGAACAATCAATACGTTCTTATTTGTTGGAGAGGATTCTTTTGCTAATTTAATAGCGGTTTCATATACCAGCTTCTGCTCATCTAGCATGATGAATTCAGGATTGCCAGCAATCATATTTGCCAAGCTATCTGCAAGACTCTTGGAGGGCTTAATCTTGCCGTTATCAATCCGGAACATTAAATCGGACTTGTCGCCGAACTTCACAAAGCCCTTGATGAATGCCTTGAGCTTTTCTTTCTCTGCTTTGCCTTTGAGAAATACCGGGGCCTTCTCAAGATAAGGCTGATAAAAGCTATTCTTTATAACGCCATCTTCAATATAGTTATGAAGATAAGCACATGGGGATAGGTGAATATTATCTGTGTAGACAGTTTCATTTAGCTGATTCAATAATTCACTATATGACCAGGCCTGATAGGAAGGATGGCTAGTTTCTGCGACTCCATGTTGAAACCTTGTTTTAACAATAGCATCCTTATCGGTTAACTCTGCTGACTCCCACTGCTTTAACTCAACAATGATTACTTGATCATTTTTTTCGTGATCCTGCCCAGTCAATATGAAATCAATTCTTTTTGATGTCTGAGGAATTGAATATTCAATACTTACACCTGCATCATTGGGAATTTCTTCGTCGTCTAAAACTGCGCCCATGTACCTCATGGACTCTTGCCAGGATCTCAGCTCATTTTTGGCTACTCGATGTCCAGTCTTTGCTTGATAGGTTGCCTCAATAATCTCGTGTATTTCATTTGAGAGTAAATGCTTTATGAACCCCTCTTTATTGGATTGATAGATGATCATCTTATATTTCACCCATCCCGCAGCTCTTTAAGAAATCATAAGTTTGGTCGTAGTAAGATTTTTGTCTTGTTGGATCCAAGTCATCTCCTTCCGGAACAAAGATCACCATCCCTTGTCTGCCACGTGTAAGCAATACACGATAAGAGTTTGTGATGTACTTTTGTTTTTCCAGATCATGAACCGACTGCCACTTAGGCCCAGAGAAGTTATAGGTTGCCCACACCCCGTCTTCGATTCTAAAGTTAGCGTCCCAACAGACACCAACCCAATCTATTTCCAAGCCTTGAACATCAAATTCAGTGGCAACGTCTTCAAGATAATGGGAAGAGCGTATGTCAGCCCTCCCCTTAAGAAACCAGTGAATTGGATCTATTTCGCCCTTAACAAAAATTCCAGATGGCTTTAAACGTATAGCATTTGATGAAGCAACTAAACCTATGCGCTCACTTCCTCTAGCCCAGCCCCTCAGAGCACTTCTAGCCACCTCCAAATTACGAGTCAAATAAATTGGGTAGCGAGTTAAATGTCCCTTTATCTCCCTTGCCTTGATTGAGTCACCCGAAATGACGGCGCTTACAAATGCAGACAATTTCTCGGCCCTAAATGATCTTAATGAGACGGACAAATTTAAGTCGGGTTCAAGATGCAATTTGAGGGGGCCTTGATCTTCGAGCCACTCCCTACTTAGCGCGTAATCAGATTTGAAAATTTCATTGGAAAAATGGATTTCCCAGTCTTTATAGTTTTCCTTTAATGCGGAAATCCACTCGGTGATTCCGGCTTCACCTGTATTGATCTCCTGACCACCGCCAATTAAGCAAACCACCACACACCAATCCTTATGGCGATTCATCACGGACAATAAAAAATCAGGCTCAGACATGGAAAAGTTATCCTGCCCACGCTTACGCTTCATAAAAGAAGACGCCTGCTCCTTATTCCAAGCTCTCTGGGCTTCATCAAATATCACGACCTTTTCAATAGGCGACTCATTAGAGGCTAGATTGTCGTCACGAAAATGATGAATATTTTGAATAAATGCAGATGCCTTTTGCTCCGCAGGCTTTCGCTTGATTCTTTCGTCTTTTGGCAAAGAATCATTCTCAGCCAATTGATCTTGTACTAATGCCTCTCGTAATACGGCAACTAATGGGCCATTGCCGGATAAAAAAACGGCATGCTCGTTTTCTAAATAGCGCATACGCTCTATGGCAATATTCAATCCAGCCAAACTTTTTCCTGCGCCTGGTGCGCCCGTAATTAAACAAATTACCTTCTTATTATTTGCCTTTGCATCATCAATCACTCTTGAAACGTGGGCGCAAGTCTTTGTAAGATTTATTGCGCCGGCATCAGACCGTGATATCTCCTCAACCTTATGTCCTTTATATAAGGCCTGAGCAGCCTCAACTATCGTTGGAGTTGGGTGATAGGTTGAACTTATCCATGACTCAGCATCTAGAACTGACTTTGGCAATGAATTTGAAACAAACGACAAAATACTCAATAAGTTCTCTGAGTTAGCCAATATTGGAATTGCAATCCCATCGGCCCTAATCTCTAGCTTAGGGCTTTTGTTAGGGGCATCCGTAGCAATCAGAATCGGAACAATGTTTAGATGATGACTGGCTTTATGAAAGTTTTTTAAGTCCAGAGCATAGTCATAGGCTTGATCGATTGAAGTAGAGTCATATGACTTAGCGCCTACTTTGTATTCCATTACCAAGATTGCGCCATTTAATATCAGAATGGCATCTACGCGCCTACCAATCCTGGGTATTTCAAACTCAAGCAGCAGGGTTGCACCTGGGAAGCCTGCCAATACCTGCTTTAAGTCTTTAATCTGTCTAAGCCAGGCATTAATCTGCTGCTGCTCTAATTGCCTAAACTTATGCTGATTGGTTAATTGCCCCAGAACCTCGTCTTCTGGAGTTTGTATAAATTGACCAGCTTCTGCCCTATATGCAAAGCGATTAGATAAATTCATTTCTATTATTTTTAATGATTAGGTCATTTTATGCACATTTGCCCTTGCAATGAGAATTTCTTGGCTGGTTGTCCTATTAAGGCTTTGGGCTTATTGTTGCAGCGATAATTTTACTGTCAGTTTTTTTGATGACAATTTCCGAACTTCGCAATAGATTGCTCGCCCAACTAGGGTCCACACGAAAAACCCCATCAAGACCGGCGAGTGACCCAGCCATCTTTTCTCACTGGGATCTCCCAGACCAAGGGACAGCAACAGTTCGATTTCTGCCGGATGGCAATCCTGACAATCCATTCTTTTGGGTGGAAAGGGCAATGATTAGACTTCCCTTTAACGGCGTTCAGGGGCGAAGTGAATCCAAGCCATTGGTGGTTTATGTCCCTTGCATGGAAATGTGGAATGAGACTTGCCCCATTCTTGCTGAAGTTAGGGCTTGGCTTAAAGATCCCCAATTGGAGGAAATAGGGCGCAAATATTGGAAAAAGCGCAGTTATCTCTTTCATGGTTTTGTCCGCCAAAGCGATCTTATGGAGCCTGAAAAACCCGCTCATCCCATTAGGCGATTTATTGTCAGTCCCCAACTTTTCAACCCAATTCGAGCTGGACTCCTTAATCCCAATATTGATGAATTACCTACCGACTGCGTAAAAGGGCTGGACTTCAAGATAGTCAAAACCCATCTCAGCGGCTTTGCCGATTACAACAAAAGTGACTGGATTTATAAGGAATCAGCCTTAAATGAATTAGAGAAGCAAGCACTCACATCTATTAGAATACCGAATATAGAAAGCCATCTTCCAAATAAGCCCAACGAGCAAGAACAAAAGGTTATTAGGGAAATGTTTGAGGCAAGCATTGATGGAGAAACTTACAACCCAGAAAAATGGGCTGAATTCTACAAACCCAAGGGCCTCTGATTTGTCGTGTTTCCCAACAGGGGGAATGAACAGAGGATAGGAAATCCTCTTTCGGTAGGGGTCTAGACTAGACGCTTAGCTCTTCTTGTTTCACAAGGGATTTTCTACTGGCAAGGTATTTGACACCTTTGGCTCCATAGTTTTCAGTATGGATTTGATTGGGCAACAAATGAAATACATCGCCCGCTAAGAAAGTGCTTTTTATGCCGCCGATGATGATGTCAATTTGACCCTCAATTATCAGGGCTTGAACTTCGTATGGATGTGAATGTAAATCCAAAAAACCACCTACTTCACGCTCCACTAAAACCGGCTCGGGAAACCCCTCTTTTGTTAACTTCTCTATAAATACTTCTTGCTTCATTTATTTGGTAACCATCATTTATCAATCTTCAATGTAGTTACATTGCTGCTTTGCAAAAATGATCTAGGTCACACTACACCATCGCAATTCCCTTGATTCTTAAGTGTCCCGTAACTAGACGCCGAATAAGTTTGTTCCATTTAGAACAGACAATAAGAGATCCTCTATCTAATGAGGCTTGATGAAGTGAGGCTGTGGAGGGAAAAGAAAAACCACCCGAAGGTGGTTTGTAATTTAGCTAGGTATTGTTATTTCTTTATTAAATCCAAGAGCTACACGTTGTTATTGATATTGCCAAATGAAGAACTGTCATACGTGTAGTTTCCATCGGCTTCAAACAAAAACATATAGGTCTTCATGGGACCATTATCACCCGATCATTCTTTAGTTTTCATATCATTTCAATACCCATCAAATTAAGCTGGGATATTCGCCTTATATACATGGTTTTGCAGGGCAACTGATACAGGCTGGCTCTCAGACGCAGGAATCATTACTTCAATATAACAAGCACCATCAAATACATTTGCCTTCTCTATTGCGGCATCTAATTCTGCAACTGTAGAAACCTTGGCGCAGAACCAATTGCGGCAACCCATCGCTGCTGGTAACTGCGCATAATTCCAGTTTTGCAGATCATCATATTTATGACCAATCTCACTGACCATGATTTCTACTCCATAGAGAGCGTTATTTAGTACAAAGATAATCGGTTTAATGCCATAACGACCCATGATGCCAATTTCATTGGCTGTCAGTTGATGGGATCCATCACCAGTCACAACAATGGTCCGACCGGCTTTATTGGCCATACAAATACCCTCAGTAGCAGGGGTTGCCCAGCCAATCGATCCCCATAATGCCTGGCTTTGAAATCCAACGCCTTCTGGTAACAACATAGGCGTCATAAATAGCATGCAGGTACCCGTCTCTGCCACCAATACATCCCCAGAGCGCAACATATTTTGCAGGCGAGGATAAAAATTAGCTGAGGTAGTTGCATCGGTTGCGCTACCAACCATTGGTAATTTTGAGAGCTTTTCTTTGGTTTGAAGTCTTTCAACTGGATTCATACGCTGAGTGAGTCCAGTCAACATATCCTCTATGCATACTCCACTAAAAACTGTTCCACCGAATTTGACAAAATGATCCCCAAGAACAATCGTTTTTTCGGGAGAAAGTTTATTTGTCCAATTGCCAGTATTGATATCCTCGTTAATCAGCCCACCAATATCAAACACCAAATCGGCACTTTCTACCAAATTATTTAAACCCGCAGGAACAGAAGTTATACCGGCATAAGTTCCAAGATAGCTTGGATGTGACTCAGGTATCACGCCTTTACCCATTGGCGTTGTCGCATAAGCAATATTGGTTTTATTCAGAAAATCGGTAAATTGTTTGGCCAATCCATAACTTGTCACTAAATTGGATGGCAGAGCTACGATGCTCTTGGCAGCGTTGACTTTCTCCACAACAAAATTTAAGGCCGCCTCAAGGCTAGCAGGGTTACTTTTGGCCCTCTTAATACCAGCCAAAGGCAAGCCTTTGATTGGGCTGCCATTGATAGGCATCAGAGCGTAATCCATTGGAACAATGATGTAAGCGGGGGCGCTTTGATTTAAAGCCTCGCGAATGACTCGCTCCATCTCATCAACCACATTGTCTGGTGTGAGGTTTGTTGAAACACAACATGCAGAAGTAGAGATGGCTTGAAAATTATTGTAAACACCATCACCCAAAGTGTGGTGCGTCACAAAACCCTGACGCTGAATTTGAGTACTAGGTGACCCTACTAGGAAAAATACCGGCAAGCGCTGGGACTTGGCCCCCATCACACCGTTGAGAGCACTTAACTCTCCAACACCATAGGTTACGGAAAGAATGGATGCGCCATAAACTCGAGCGTATCCGTCAGCTGCATAGGCAGCATTAAGTTCATTTGCACAATTAACCCACCCCAAGCGATCACACTCTTCAATCGCATCATCAAATGGGAATGCATAGTCACCCGGCACTCCAAATGCACGATCAATACCCAGATCAGCTAATCGATTAACAACATACTCCACAACAG
>Ga0364900_10189_pt1 | contig 25476 bp, 21 predicted proteins | sample ExccelJu500002D3_FD_206974 | JGI IMG/M metagenome (GOLD analysis project Ga0364900, IMG submission 206974) | Enriched cells from Trout Bog Lake Hypolimnion, Wisconsin, USA - BchlTB.July09.5000.02.D3 | ecosystem: Environmental > Aquatic > Freshwater > Lake > Hypolimnion/Profundal zone | place: USA...
TCCCACGGGCAATGTGATTTTGTCGCGCACATGGCCGAAGGGCAGGTTTTGCAGCACCGGACATTTCACCCAACCTTTTAAGAAATCCAACACGCGGGTTAAGGTATAGGGCGAAGCAGAAGCTTGCGTGGGTTCGCAACGATTAAATTGACCTACCAAAATGGCGCGCTGCTTATCTAGAATGCCTGCGTGCAGCAGTTGGAGCAACATGCGCTCAATGCGGAAGGGTTCTTCGTTTACATCTTCAATAAACAAGATGCCATCTTCCACATCCGGCATGTAGGGCGTGCCCACCAAATGCGCAATCATGGACAGATTGCCACCCCAAATAACCCCTTCAATACCAGAGCCCACTTGCTCGCGCAACACGCGACCCGATTCGCCGTCGGAAGCGGAGAAGGGCATCTTAATGGCGGGGGTGGTGTGAGTGGCGCTTTGCAGCATCTTTTCAAAATGAATGTCATGCATGGGGCTGCGGTGATGATGTCCAAAATCGGGGCAGGCCATGGGGCCTGCAAAAGTCACCATGCCGGTTTTGGCCAGCAGGGCCAAATGCAAGGCGGTTAAATCGCTAAACCCCACAATGCATTTGCGTGATTCGGCAATGGCATCAAAATCCAGGGCCGGTAGTAAGCGCGTCATACCATAACCCCCACGCGCCGCCATGATCATGTCCACATGGGTGTTGGCTACCAAACGTTCAAAATCACGGCGTCGGTCGTAATCAGTGCCGGCAAAATAATCCACCCGATCGCGGGCGTGCGGGGCTTCAATCACACGGTAACCGCGCTCTCCAAAATACAATAAGGCGATATCCAGCGCACCGGTTTGGCTAATAAATCCGGAAGGTGAACAAATACCCAGGCAGGCGCCAGGCTTTAAACGACGGGGAAGAATAGGAGGTTTCATAGCGCTCTATTTTGGGATTGCGCATCCACCACCGTGAGCGCGGTCATGTTAACAATGCGCCGCACCGTGGCCGTGGGCGTAAGAATGTGAGCCGGGGCGTTAATGCCCAACAGAATAGGGCCTACCGTAACATTGTCACCAATCACGCGCACCAAGTTAAAGGAAATGTTGGCGGCATCAATGGTAGGCATTACCAATAAATTGGCACGGCCTTTTAAACGCGAGCCGGGCATCACGCGCTGTCGAATTTCATCGGAAATGGCGGCATCGGCATGCATTTCACCATCAATTTCAAGTTTTGGTAGACGCGCTTGCACAAGGGTTAAGGCGCGCCGCATTTTAAGCGATGAAGGGGTATCAGCACTGCCAAAAGAGGAATGGGAGAGCATGGCCACACGCGGCACAATCCCAAAGCGCTGTACTTCCTCTGCTGCCATGGTGACGATGTCTGCCAGCTCTTCTGAGGTGGGGTCAGCATTCACATACGTATCGCACACAAAGAACGTACCCTTGGGATTGAGCAGCATGTTCATGGCGGCAGGGGTGGAAACACCGGGTTTTAGGCCCAACACATTTTGCACGTAATATAAATGTTCTGCGTAGCGGCCGATACAACCACAAATCATGCCGTCGGCTTCGCCGCGCTTCACCATCAAGGCGGAGGTCAACGTGGGCTCGCGGTATACCTCATGCTTGGCCAAGTGTGGGGTAACGCCTTGGCGCTCCATCATTTGGTGATAGAGCTGCCAATATTCGCGATACCGTGCATCGGAGTTTACATTCACCATTTCAAACTCACGGCCTGCCTTAATGCGCAACCCCAAGCGTTTAATACGCAGTTCAATCACTTCAGGGCGGCCAATCAGAATCGGCTTGGCCAAGCCTTCATCGCAGATGGTCTGCACCGCTTGCAACACACGCTCATCTTCCCCTTCGGAGAACACAATGCGACGCGGTGAGGCTTTGGCGCGCGCAAACACTGGGCGCATTACAAGGCCTGAGTGATAGACAAATTGATTGAGCTTATCGTGATAGGCCGCCATATCGGTGATGGGGCTGGTGGCCACACCACTGTCCATGGCGGCTTGTGCCACGGCGGTGGCAATTTTTACAATGAGGCGCGGGTCAAATGGTTTGGGGATCAGGTAATCCGCACCGAAGGCGGTTTGGTCTTGACCATAGGCTTCCGCCACAATGTCCGATTGCTCGGCCTTGGCCAAATCCGCAATGGCTTGTACTGCCGCAATTTTCATGGGCTCATTAATGGTGGTGGCGCCCACATCCAAGGCCCCTCTAAAAATAAAGGGGAAACACAACACGTTGTTCACTTGGTTGGGGTAATCGGAGCGACCCGTGGCGATGATGGCGTCACTGCGCACAGAGCGCACATCCGCGGGTAATATTTCTGGATCGGGGTTGGCTAGAGCAAAGATCAGTGGGCGTGCGGCCATGGCTTTTACCATTTCGGGTTTTAGCACACCGCCTGCGGAAAGGCCCAAGAAAATGTCCGCATCGGGAATCACTTCTGCCAAGGTGCGCGCGGTGGTGTCTTGGCAGTAGCGCTCCTTGTTGGGATCCATAAGCGCCACACGACCGGTATACACCACGCCGGCTAAATCGGTGACGAAAATGTTTTTGCGCGGCACGCCCAGGGCTACCATCATGTCCAAGCAAGACAGCGCAGCCGCCCCCGCACCCGAGGTAACCAGTTTTACCTCGTTAATTTTTTTACCCACCACATGCAGGCCGTTTAATAACGCAGCACCTACAATAATGGCGGTGCCATGTTGATCGTCGTGGAAGACGGGAATTTTGAGGCGCTCGCGTAAGCGGCGCTCCACTTCAAAACATTCCGGTGCTTTAATGTCTTCTAAATTAATTCCGCCAAAGGTGGGCTCCATGGCGGCAATGGCATCCACCAATTTATCCACATTGGTTTCATTTAACTCGATGTCGAAGCAGTCAATACCAGCAAATTTTTTAAACAGAACCGCCTTGCCTTCCATGACGGGTTTGGCGGCCAAGGGGCCAATAGCACCCAAACCCAGCACCGCCGTGCCATTGGTAATCACCCCCACCAAATTGGCGCGCGCTGTGAGATGACGGGCTTCTGCGGGGTTCTCCACAATGGCTTCACAGGCCGCCGCCACGCCTGGGCTATAGGCCAAGGCCAAATCCGCCTGCGTAGCCAGAGGCTTGGTGGGTGATATTTCAATCTTTCCCGGGGTGGGGTAACGGTGGTAATGCAGCGCATTTTTGCGCAAATCGTCCTGCATAATCAGTCCTCAAGCAGTTGCGGATGGGCGCAGACCCCGCAGGGCTTGCTTCAGACCATCCTAGCCCCTATGTTAAACTCAACGCTACCCTTTAGGCGAGGCTTCCTTAATATGTCCGGTAATACGTTGGGTCGACTGTTTTGTGTCACCTCTTTTGGTGAAAGCCATGGCCCCGCTTTGGGCTGTGTGGTGGATGGCTGCCCACCCGGGCTGCCTCTTTGTGCGGAAGACATCCAACAAGAGCTTAACCGACGCAAGCCGGGTACTTCGCGCCACGTCACTCAGCGTCGCGAATCGGACAGTGTGGAAATTTTGTCGGGCGTATTTGAGGGTCTGACCACCGGCACGCCCATTGGCTTGCTGATTCGCAATGAAGATCAGCGCAGTCAAGACTACAGCAAAATCGCCGGCGCCTTTCGCCCGGGACATGCGGACTACACCTACTTGCAGAAATACGGCATTCGCGATTATCGCGGAGGAGGGCGCGCCTCAGCACGCGAAACCGCAGTGCGCGTGGCGGCGGGAGCCATTGCCAAAAAATGGTTGCACGCCCGTTACGGCGTGGTGATTCGCGGCTATTTGGCGCAATTGGGTCCGCACGTGATTCCCTTTAAAAATTGGGAAGACGTCAATCAGAATCCGTTCTTTGCCGCCGATGCGGGTGTGGTAGAAACATTAGAAACCTATATGGATGCGCTGCGCAAATCGGGCGACTCCATTGGTGCGCGCATTAATGTGGAAGCCAGTGGCGTACCGGTGGGTTGGGGCGAGCCCGTGTATGACCGTTTGGATGCAGAAATTGCTTTTGCCATGATGAGCATTAATGCCGTTAAGGGTGTGGAGGTAGGGGATGGCTTTGCCAGCGTAAACCAGAAAGGCACCGAGCATGGTGATGAAATGAGTCCCTTAGGGTTCTTGAGTAATCACGCGGGAGGGGTGCTGGGCGGCATTTCTACCGGACAAAACATTAGGGTTAGTCTGGCAGTAAAGCCCACTTCCAGCATTCGGTTGCCGCGCAACAGTATTGATGTAGGGGGCCTGGCCGCCGAAGTGGCCACCACGGGGCGGCACGATCCCTGCGTGGGCATTCGTGCCACGCCTATTGCAGAGGCCATGCTGGCGTTGGTGCTGATGGATCATGCCCTGCGCCATCGGGCACAGAATGCGGATGTGGTGGCGCCCTTCCCACCTATCCCTGGAAGCGCCAGTTAGGCTCTTTTTACCCCACGAACCCTGTCCGGAGCGCTCTGTTTTGTGTCATAATTTACGGTCATCTTAAGGCTGTAACGCTATGAATCCACAAACACTCTACGAAAAACTTTGGCAAGCGCATGTGGTGCGTCAAGAAACCGACGACACCGCCTTGCTATATATCGACCGTCATTTGGTGCATGAAGTGACCAGCCCCCAAGCCTTTGAAGGGTTGCGCATCGCCCGCCGCCCTTTGTGGCGCGTGGCCTCTATTTTGGCCACCACCGATCACAACACGCCTACCACCGATCAAGTCATCATCGCGGACCCCATTTCGCGCTTGCAAGTGAGCACCTTGGATGACAACTGTGCGCTCTACGGCGTTAGCGTTCCATGTCCACGGCCTTGGGGCGTTGGTCGGGAGCTTCTCCTATGCCCTGCAATAGTGGCTTAGTGTAAAATTGATAGCCATAAGGCAAGCTTGATTAAGGGCTCTCACGTATTCGTTTCAAAGTGGGATTCGGTTACATTAGGTGGGTTGATATGTGCGTATAGTAGTCAATAGGACAATAAATTGTGTTCATTTTGTTGTCACAAATAAAATATAAAATAGACATATTAAGTCTTGTGAGGGTGTTGGCGAATGTTTAAAATATACAGACAAGACAAGACAAGACAAGACAAGACAAGACAAGACAAGACAAGACAAGACAAGACAAGACAAGACAAGACCTTAACCTACTTGCGTGCTTTCTGAAAAGTACTGTCATCCAAAGTGTGAACGCATTAACAATAAAAAATAGTCTTAAGAGGGTGTCTTGATGGGTAATCGTTATGCGATCATTTTATGTGGGGGTTCCGGTACGCGCCTATGGCCGCTATCGCGCTCACTTAAGCCCAAGCACCTGCTGCCGTTAAATGGCGACAGCACGTTGCTACAGCAGACCGCACTGCGCGTTTGCCAGAAAATTCCTGCCAGCCGCCTCATCACCGTCACCCATGAAAGTCATCGTTTTGAAGTCAAGGGCCAGCTCGCTGAAATATTGCCCGACGCCGTAGATGGCGTCATGGCAGAACCTATTGCCAAGAATACTTTGGCCGCGATTGCGATTGCCGTGCGCCGCATCCATGACATGGATCCTACCGCCATTATTGGCGTCTTCGCCTCAGACCACGCCATCGATGATGAAAAAGCCTTTATGGCCGCTTGGGACGCCGCTGAAATTGCGGCCGAAGCGGGTTACCTCGCACTCTTGGGCATTAAGCCTACGGAAGCGGCGACTGGCTACGGGTATATTAAGCCGGGTGCGTCGCTTAATTTAGGTGCGGCTAATCTTGATATTGCGGCGGTCACCGCCTTTGTCGAAAAACCGGACCATGAGACCGCTCAGTCATTTGTGAGTGCTGGTTACCTGTGGAACAGCGGCATGTTCGTGTTCCGTGCAGATGTCTTTATGGAGAAGCTAGCACGCTACCAGCCCGACATCTCTGCGGTGATTCTTAATATCACCGACGACAACATCACCCAACAATACGAAAAACTCCCGAGCCTGTCCATGGACCATGGCCTGGTTGAGTTGTGTGGCAAGGTGGCGGTCGTGCCGGTGGACATGGTCTGGAGTGATCTTGGTAACTGGGATTCCATCTACCAGCGCCACGCCAAGGACGGTAACAACAACGTGACCCACGGTGAAGTGGTGTCCACTGATACTAATGGTAGTCTGCTTTGGAGCGAGACGGGGATATTAGCGACGCTTGGGGTGGATAACCTGGTCGTCATCCAGACCGCCGATGCGACGCTCATCTGTGACCGTAGTCGCACCGAGGAGTTGAAGTTGGTTGTGGACCAGGTCAAGGCAAACTACCCGAGTATGGCCGCGACACACCTCACTGTGCAGAGGCCTTGGGGTAGCTATTGCGTGCTAGAAGAGGGTTCGCATTTCAAGATAAAGCGCATCCTCGTGACGCCTGGTGGTAAATTGAGCCTCCAGACACATGAGGGTCGCAGTGAGCACTGGGTGGTGGTGTGTGGCACCGCGACGGTGACGCACGGTAACCAAGAGATTATTGTGTCGACCAACGAGTCGACCTATATTCCCGCGGGTTGCATGCATCGACTTAGTAATAATACTGACAAGGATCTCGTGGTGATTGAGGTGCAGACGGGTGCGAACTTGAGTGAAGACGATATTGTGCGCCACGGCGATGTTTATGGGAGAGCGTAACTACTTTTTAGGTCTGTAGATCTACTATTGATGGGGATGTAGTAGTGGTTTCTTTTAATATAGAATGGATGCTTAATACTTAAAGTGAGTATGGTTAACTTCATAATAAATAATGATAAAGAGTGCCTGATATGAAGATAAGCAATGAGTAAGGAGCTAAATGATTCATTTTCGTACGCTGGGAAAAGGATTTGGATAACAGGCCATAGGGGTATGCTTGGTTCCGCCGTAGTTCGGAGCTTAAGTAATGAGGGAGCGACCTTGCTCGTAGCGTCTAGCAAAGAGCTGGATCTTCGTAATCAGAGGGATGTCATTGCTTGGGTGGATGAAAATAGACCTGAACTTGTGTTTCACGTTGGAGCAAAGGTTGGCGGAATACATGCCAATGCCACCCTAAGCGCTAGTTTTTTACATGACAACTTGATGATTCAAACCAACGTCATTCATGCGGCACATCAATTTGGTGTGCGTAAATTACTTTTTGTGGCCTCCAACTGCACCTATCCAACCCAAGCTGATCAACCGATCTCTGAGGAAGCTTTATTGACAGGCCCCCTTGAGGAAAATATTCGTTCTTACGCAATCGCTAAGATCGCCGGCATTCAAATGTGTCGTGCATACAGCAAGCAATATGGATGTAATTTTATTTCAATCATTCCCCCAAACTTGTACGGACCAGGTGACAACTATCATCCTGAACACGGTCATGTCGTCGCGGGCATCCTCAGGAGGGCGCATGAGGCAAAGGTTGCTGGCGATCAGGAGTTGGTGGTTTGGGGTGATGGGACGGCAAGGCGCGAAATTCTGTATGTGGATGACTTGGCTAACGCAATGAAGTGCCTAATGGCCGCTAAGTTGACGGATGATTTATTTAATGTCGGGTGCGGCCACGACCTTTCGATTACAGAGCTAGCCAACCTGATTAAAGAAGTGGTGGGCTTTGAGGGGCGCATTGTTTATGATACAAGTAGGCCCAACGGGACCATGAGAAAGCTACTAAATAGTGCGCGTATTTCAGCGGTCGGTTGGAAGCCTCAAGTTAACGAAAGGGTAGGATTGAAAAGCGCGTATCAAGATTTCCTGTTACAAAATGAAGTGCAAGTGCAGGGTCATAGATTCTAAGCAGCACCAGCTGTTTATATTCGTAGAGTTTTTCAATTTATCAATTGAATTTAAAGGTTATAAATGGCGATTAGTTTTACCTTACCATCGGGTCTTATTGGAAAGTTCGCAATTGTTAAGTTGTGGCCAGGCATTAAAACAGCTGAGGACGAATGTATTGCGCGCCTAAAAATTGCAGCTTCAGGGCTGGGTATAGAGTGCATTGAGATTCATGCGGATGGTCGCCTATTAGAGGATCCGAAAAAGACCATCACCAAAAACGATGTTGATTTCGTTCTTCACCTTCACTACGACACGCCGAAGCTTTATGATGCTTTTTCATTCGTTGCACTATGGAATCCAACGCAGTTCTACCATGAGTGGGGCTATGCGCGCACCTCACGCAATCTGCTTACGCATGATGATTTTATAAGCTGCAGTTCACTGGCCGCGGATGACCACGTTGCAAGATTGATTCGCAAGGTTGCAACACACTTACCGCCATTATTTAATTTATATCACTCTGTTTCAGACATTGTGCATTTACCGTCATTGGGCGATGGTAAGCTATTTTATGCAGGGATTAACTGGGATGCCCTCCGTGGGGGCATATCACGCCATCAAGAGTTATTACAGCGCTTAGATAAGACAGGGAATCTCCGGATTTTTGGCCCAACAATATTTCAAGGGGTCAAGGTTTGGAAGGGTTACGATAGCTATGTACGCGAAATTCCATTTGATGGGATTTCAATGATTGACGAGATATCAAGAGCCGGCATTGCCCTAGTGTTGTCTTCACAAGCACATAAAGACTCTGAACTGATGTCAAACCGTCTATTTGAGAGCGTCGCCGCAGGTGCGCTTGTTATTTGTGATGAAAATAATTTTGCAAAAAAATTCTTCGGTGACTGCCTGCTGTATATCGACACTAGGGATTCTGTCGAGGAGGTGTTCAATACAATTGATCAGCATCTTGTTTGGTGCAAAAAAAATCCAGAAAAAGCACTTGCAATGGTGGATAGATCTCAAGAAATTTTCCGCGAGAAATTTGCTTTAAAGAAAAATTTGAGTGATTTGTATCAGGGTCTTACAGCCAGAAAGGTTGAGTTACAAGCAAAGCAATGCCCAGTAGATAGTCCGCAGATTAAAGTGGCCCTCTACTTCTTGATGCCTGAGTTTTCAGAAAAGGTATTGAATGCTCACATTAGAAGCGCAGTTTCTCAAGAGTATGTAAACTTCTCTCCAATTCTTGTTGTTAATAAAGTAGATGCCAATAAGCATCGCTCAAGTATATTAAAAGCAATTGAAAAAACATCGACAAAAATTGACGTAATTGAATTGGATTTTAATACCTATGGGATGAATTCCAAGATTAAGGCTCGAAGGAAGAATGGGGAGGTCTTGGCTGAGATTTTAGCGTTAAGAACGCCTGTCGATGCCGTGGTTTTTGTGGCGCCTAATGAGGTGTTATTTTCCAACCACCTTCAGGTACTCGCTGGAAGCTTAGTTAGAAATCCAAGTACAAATTGCGCAGCTTCTGCCGTCATTTATAAGCACACCAATTTATCTATCCATCAGGTCTTCGAAAAAATTGATTTTACTAAGTTTGATGATGGTTATCCAATAGGTTACGCAAGGTTTATATATCGTGTTTCAGCAATACCCAATGACCTTAATGTTGCCTTACCCTACCTAGATAGAAAGGCCATGGCTGTGTTGGTAGGCGATAATACCCTTATTCAAGAAATTTCCTCTTCAGTGGTAATCGATGTGGTCGATGGTTTTCCAACGGGACATTGGGATGAGGGGCAAGAAAATAATTTAATTGCCAGTTTTTGTCCTAAGGTATTCAATATTGTAACAGGCCATGAAATTATCGTGCCTAACCTTGCCGATCCTTCAGTTATCAGTAATGCGATAAAGTTAACTAGAAGAATCAGTTGGAGCTGGATACAGTCTCAAGTGAATGCGCTCCAAAGAGATGGATTTTCTGTTCGGTTTAAGGTATTGAAATCTAAATTGAAAGCGCGCTTGGTCTAAGTGATTATTGAAACTATGAGCCAACTTTGTATATGAATCCGCACGCACCACATCCTATTTCAATCAATTCTTTAATGAGTAGCATAGTCCGCAACCGCTACCTTATCCTTCAGATGACTAAGCGTGAAGTGATTGGACGTTACAAGGGGTCGGTGCTTGGAGTTATGTGGTCGTTTTTTAATCCATTACTTTTACTGATGTTATATACGTTTGTGTTCTCAGTTGTTTTTAAAGCTAGATGGGGGGGCGATCTTACCGAAAGCAAGTCACAGTTTGCCATTTTGCTATTCGTAGGCATGATTGTGCATACATTGTTTGCAGAAACATTAAATCGCGCACCCTCGCTTATCTTGAGCAATGTTAGCTATGTAAAGAAGATTGTATTTCCTCTTGAAGTCCTCCCAGTAGTAGCTTTGGGAACATCATTGTTTCACGCATTTGTGAGTGTCGTGGTTCTCATATGTGCCATTTTTATAGTGAACGGCCATTTGCAATGGACTATTATATTTTTACCTTTAATATTTCTGCCTTTAGTAATTTTGATATTAGGGATTTCATGGGCAATTGCATCCTTAGGGGTATTTCTTCGAGATGCAGCGCAACCGATTGGAATGCTAATGACAGTGTTGATGTTTGCCTCGCCAGTGTTCTACCCAATTACAGCATTGCCTGAGTTCATACGTCCATGGCTGATGTTGAATCCATTAACATTTGTCATTGAGCAAGCCCGGGCAGTTCTGATTTATGGGATTGTTCCTGATTGGACTGGAGTTTTAATTTATTGCTTAGTAGCGGTAGTTTTTTGTTGGGTTGGGTACGCCTGGTTTCAGAAGACACGAAAGGGATTTGCTAATGTCCTCTGAAGATATTGCAATCAACGTTGATGCTGTATCCAAGCGGTTTGAGATGTTTGCTCATCCACGTGATCAATTAATGCAGTTTTGTTTGCCGAAGCTCCAAAAGATGATGGGGCTGAGTGTTAAAACTTATTTTAGAGAGTTTTGGGCGCTACAAGACGTTTCTATACAGGTGAACAAAGGTTCGTCTTACGGTATTGTAGGTTTAAATGGAAGCGGGAAAAGCACGCTACTCCAAATTATTGCAGGAACATTAACACCAACTCTTGGCAGCGTAAGGACGCAAGGACGTGTGGCTGCATTATTGGAGTTAGGGTCAGGATTTAATACTGAGTTTACAGGGCGAGAAAATGTTTACATGAACGGAGCTTTACTCGGTTTTACTAAAAATCAGATTGATTCGAAGTTAGATATTATTCAATCATTTGCTGATATTGGAAATTATTTTGATCAGCCTGTAATGACATATTCCAGTGGGATGCAAATGCGGGTTGCGTTTGCAGTAGCAACTGCTTTTGAGCCTGACATTCTCATTATTGATGAGGCTTTAGCTGTGGGAGATTCATATTTCCAGCAGAAGTGCTTCCATCGAATAGAAAGGTTTAAAGACAATGGTGGGACGCTTCTGTTTGTTTCTCACGACGCTAATACAGTCAAGCACTTATGTGACAAGGCTATTTTAATTAGTCACGGAAAAGTTATCAGCAATGATGTCCCAAAGCTTGTCATAGATTTGTATCAAGGTTTGGTGGCGCAAAAAACAGATTTAGGTGACGCTGATATTGTAGTAACACAAAAGGATTCAAAACCTATATCAAATTTATCTGCGATAGACACTGTATGGACTAAAGCCACGACTATTACAACCAACCACCAAGCAGAATTGATAGATTTTAAATTATTAGATAGCTTTGGTCAGGTAGTAACTTTTATAGAGAGTGAAACGGATCTACTTGTTCAATATAAAATTCGAATGAAAAAGGACTTCGAACGGCCTGCATTTGGATTAATTGTCCGAGATAAGACAGGTCGCTCAATATTTGAAACTAGTACCTTCGCAATGAGATTAGAAGAAAGGTCGATTGGGGTTGGGAAGATCGTAAATGTGAGTTTTAGGTTCAACTTTAATTTACGCTCTGGGCAGTACTCATTTTCTGTTGGGGTAGCCGACAAGGGATTCTCAAAAAGTGAATTTGAGGAATACAGTCTTCTTATGCATGATGTGGAGCAGATTCAAGTTTTTGAAGCATCAAATGCAGATTTTTATGGTGGCATTTTCAACATGAAGCCTTCAGTTACAGTGAACGTTTTGGAGTAGGGCTATGATTTTCCGAAAACAACATGAAATTTCTATAAAAGATCTAACGATATTAATTTCTCAACAAAATATTTTGATTAAGTCTCAGGTGGATCAGACAAATAAGTTGCTAGAACAATCGGCGCTGACAAATAACTTACTCCTAGAGCAGGCATCAGAGATCACAAGGTTAGGGGCTGAGCTGAAGACGCTCGAAGTCAAGGTTAATCAGGTTTTTGATGCGAATCAGCTAGATAGGATAAGTCATAGATTTAGGCGCAATTTTTTACCTAATGATTCATCCTTGTCGCAGAAAACATTAATGGCAATATGGCAAGCTGAATCTAAATCATTACTAGGCTATAAAGATATTCTTGGAAGCGGATTCCGTGTATTTTCACAAAATGATGAAGACGGAATGTTATTGAGGATTTTTAGCCACATTGGTTATAGAAATCAATGTGTTGTAGAGATTGGAAGCAACTGCAGTGATTCTGATATTGGTATTCCTGAAAATTTATCAACAAACTTAATAGTCAATCATGGTTGGCATGGTGTTGTTTTTGAAATCGACCAAGTTCAGTGCGGACATATCCAACACTTCTTTGCCCGAGACTTTTCAACTAAACATTTTCACATGCAGAATGGATGTTTGAATAGATATTTTTCTCCGCTAATTATTCAGAATGCAATCTATCCTGAGAACGTTGAGCAAGTGCTACTAGAAGCAAATAACGAGCTCGAACCAGACTTAATGGTAATTGATATTGATGGAGGTGACTACGCTATTGTAAGTAGCATTAAATCTATACGACCTAGGGTTATGGTTGTTGAGTTTGAGAAGCGATTCCGTGATAGGCATAGCGTTGTCCAAACCGATGTTGCAGAGTTCGGTAAACGATGGCCGCAATCTGGAGCCGCTAGCTTACTTGCTTGGGAAAATCTAATGGCAAGCAAAGGATATACATTAATTGCTATCGGAACATGTGGATTTAATGCTTTTTTTGTAAGATCTGATATAGCTACAGATAAGTTTTCACCATTAAACTCCAGAGATGCATTTAACTCTCATCCAATTTTATCTCAGGTCTCGGAAGATTTTGGGATTTTGCCAGATGAATCATGGAAGGTGGTTTAATGCAGTCAATCTTAAGAAAGAATACCATACTGGTAGTTGGCGGAGCAGGCTACATAGGCTCTCACATGGTAAGGCACCTTAAAGATAATGGAATTTCTCTTTTGGTTTTGGATGACCTAAGCTCAGGGTTTGCAGACGCACTTGGAGATGCGGAGCTTATTGTTGGTGATGCTGGTGATGTTAAGTTGCTAGATTTTATTTTTACGAGCAGACACATTGATGCTGTTATGCACTTTGCATCATTTATCCAGGTAGGGGAATCAGTACTCAACCCAGTAAAGTACTATGAAAACAATGTAGTAAAAACTATGACGCTACTAGGTTCAATGGCTCGTCACAAAGTTCGAAACTTCATTTTTTCTTCAACAGCCTCCATCTTTGGTAATCCAATTTATTCAGAGGTAGATGAAAGTCACCCCCAGAATCCGATTAATCCATATGGTCGGACGAAGTGGATTGTCGAGCAACTTCTTCCTGACTATGAGTTAGCCTATAACCTGAAGTTTGTTTGCCTACGTTACTTTAATGCCGCTGGTGCTCAACCTGATGGTAGCTTAGGCGAGCGCCACAATCCAGAAACACATTTAATCCCTCTTGCCATCAATGCGGCGCTAGGAAGGAGTGAGCCACTTAAAATCTTCGGTTCAGATTATCCTACGCCAGATGGCACATGTATTAGGGACTATGTTCACGTATGCGACTTAGTTGCGGCGCATCTTTTGGCATTGAAATACCTACGTGCTGGCAATGACTCCATTTGCTTAAATTTAGGCAATCAAACTGGTTATAGTGTAAAAGAAGTTCTGAAGATGGTGGGAACAGTAATTGGTGAGGCAGTGCCCCATCAAATAGTTGATAGGCGCGTAGGGGACCCAGCTATTTTGGTAGCGAATTCCAACTTGGCGACTACTATCTTGGGATGGCAACCTAAATACTCCAAACTACAAGATATTGTTACACACGCTGTTGCATGGCATAGGCGCAACTAATATGCATGCTCCTATCTTTGAAGACTAAGTAATTTCTGGCGTTGTAGATTGTGGTCGTGGTTAGTATATTTACTATAAAGTGAAAATGAGGGGTATATAAGTGAATGAGTTACATTTGTCTGTTGTAGTTCCTTGCTACAATGAAGAAGAAGGGGTGGCGGAATTACATCGTCGCGTTAGCGACACTTGCAATGATTGCGTTGGAGAGGATTATGAGCTAGTTTTGGTCAATGACGGCTCATCCGATGATACATGGAAGATCATGTGCGAATTATCCCAAGCTGATAAACACGTTGTAGCCCTTAATTTGTCTCGCAACCATGGGCACCAGTTAGCATTATCAGCCGGCCTGCAAATGTGCAGAGGATCTCGAATTTTTATTTTAGATGCCGACTTGCAGGACCCGCCTGAATTACTGCCAAAAATGATGGAGCGCATGGATGGTGGATGTGACGTTGTATTTGGACAACGCATTAAACGAGAAGGAGAAACCGTGTTCAAAAAAGCCTCGGCTTTTGCCTTCTATCGGATTCTCAATAAGATGGTTGACATCGACATTCCAAGAGATACTGGTGATTTTAGATTGATGAGCCGTCGTTCGGTAGATATATTAAACAGTATGCCAGAGCATCACCGTTTCATTCGCGGTATGGTAAGTTGGATAGGTATGCGCCAAGAATCGGTACCGTATAATCGCGCAGCGCGATTCGCCGGTGATACTAAATATCCCCTTTCCAAAATGATCAGATTTGCAATTGATGCTGTAACTGGATTCTCTATTCGTCCTCTCAGAATGGCATCTTACTTAGGTATATGTTTTGGCATTACAACGTTGTTATTCCTTGTATATGTGCTGATCCAATATTTTCTTGGACACACCGTAGAGGGGTGGGCATCTCTGGCTGTAATAATTCTTGCTCTAGGGAGCGTTCAGTTGTTTGTTGCAGGAATTATGGGCGAGTATCTCGGAAGGCTATATGTTGAGTCAAAACACCGCCCACTATTTATTATTCAGGAGATTGCTTGTTCTGACGATATTTCCCGCGAATACTCTGCTTTAAGCTCCAAGGTTATAGCTTCATGAATAAAACCAATAGAGATGTGAGATCTAAACATAATCAGATGAAGGCTGAATTTGATTTGCTGGCAGATGAATATCGTGGGCAACACAAAGAAAATGTTGCTATAACAGGAGAGTCGCCAGAATTCTTCTCTGAATATAAAATTGCAGATTTGGCTGAAATATTAAATAACGTGAATCTACCAAGTTCAAAAATCTTAGATTTTGGAAGTGGTATTGGTAATTCTCTGCCTTATTTCCGTAAATATTTTCCTGACAGTGAGATATGTTGTGCTGATGTATCTTCTCGGAGCATAGAGATTGCTCAAAGCCGTTTTCCAGGAAAGGAAAGTTACATTCTTATTAAGAATACTATTCCACTGCCTTCCGATAGTCAGGACGTAGTTTTCTCCGCATGTGTGTTTCATCATATTCCACACGAGGAGCATTCTTATTGGCTTAATGAACTTAGACGGATTACAAAACCCGGTGGAGTGCTTGTTATATATGAGCATAACCCACTTAATCCTTTAACAGTTCACGCTGTTAATAACTGTCCACTTGATGTAAATGCTAAGCTTATATTTGGTCGATCAATGCGACAACGTGCTATGTGCGCAGGCTGGGAAGATGGGAGAGTTGATTACAAGCTATTTTTCCCTGCTTTGTTATCTTCATTTAGGCCAATAGAGCGATATCTTCAATGGTTATGCCTTGGGGCACAGTACCGAATGGTTACTAGGAAGGGATTTTGAGTAGTTTTATTCGCCAGTCGCTTCGATTTGGAGTCGTTGGGTTGGTAAATACAACTATCGGGCTAATTGCAATATTTAGTATTATTTTCTTCTTTAATGCTAACCCATTAATTGCAAATGCAATTGGATACTCAATGGGACTGATGGTAAGTTTTGCACTGAATCGTTTTTGGACTTTTGAATACACTCAGGACGTCGTTAAGGTGTTGCCATCTTACTTTTTAGTGGCAGCAGTAGCTTATCTACTTAATCTTTCTGCTGTTCTACTTGGTACATATCATCTTGGCATTGGGCCTTATTTAGTTCAGTTCTTTGGTGTTGGTATATATACAGTAACTATGTTCTTAGGTTGTCGATACTTCGTCTTTAAGGCATAGTAAAATTTTAATCATAGTATTTATATGGTCTTCGTTAAACATTTGTTTTAACGCAACTTTCCTGAAAATTTACTTAAATAATTGATTCAAGACTACACAGATGAGAAAAATTATAACGTATGCGTATATTAATTGTGTGACACGGATTACATCAAATTATTTATAAAAAAGGATGGAAATTGCATAAAAAAACTAACGTCAGTTCAGCCTATCGCCCACCAATACTGAACCGGTATTTTCTTCTGATCTTGGTTGGAATTTTTCCCTTATTAATCGGCATAAGTTTCATGCATTTATGGCATTGGGATTTATCTATTCCGCTTGTTTACCTTGAGAAAAATGGTGATGAAACTTGGCAACTTATTCTCACAAAGGCTCTGATTGATACTGGCTGGGTTCTAAATAACCCATATTTGGGCGCACCTGATGTTGCGCATTGGCACAATAATGCTGCGGCACAAGCAAGTGCCCTGCATTCGGTTCTGATGCTAGGCTTGTCCAAATTACTGCACAACTCTATTGAAACACAACAAGTTTATTTTCTGCTTAATTTCTCCCTAATTTCCTTGACGTCATTTCTTTCATGCAAATTATTAGGTTTGTCGCGTATTCCTTCTTTTTGTATAGGAATATTATTTTCTCTTATAGGATACCGATACAATTTCATTATTTATTCGTTTCTTGTCAATTACTTCACTGTCCCTTTGGCGCTAGTCTCTGTTTTCTGGATTATGACTGGTAAATTCTCGAAGCCTTTCTTTATTCAAGGCTCCCTTAATAAGATAGTGCTGAAAGAAGTACTATCATCGGCATATTTCTTTTTAGGTTTGTTTTTTATTGTGCTCATCGCAATATCGGATGGGTACTATGCCTTTTTTACACTTCTGCTGCTTGCTTTTGCAACTGTTGTAAGGGCACTGTCTGGGGATATCAAAAAACCAGTAAGTTTAATAGTTCCGACGATTTATATCGCAACTCTAATCACTGTGGCGATGGTTCTAACGATGCCCCTTGGCAATTATAAGAATATCCATCCAGAAGAATTTGCTCCAAATGGTATTAAGGATCCGTCGCTGATCAAACATCCTTTTGAGGCTGAAATTTATTCAGTAAGCCTCAAGTTGTTGTTAACGCCTCCCCCTAATCATCAAATTGAAAGCCTCGCTAGTCTCGGAAAAAAAATAGTTCAAACAAGTGAAGATGCACGCAAATTTAAAATTGGAGCACCAAACGTCGTGCTTGGGATTCTAGGGTCAATACTTTTTGCCATCGCACTGTGCCTTTTAACTGTCCCTTCATTACGCGGTGTGTTTAATATTAAAAATTTAAGTCAAGATTTAGGACCTGAAGAATCATTGCTTTGGGCTTCAGTTACAATATCCTTGTTTATATTTTTATGCTCAATCTCTGGTGGTATCGGAACAATAGTAGCACTTGTATATCCTACCATTCGTGCTTATGATCGGTTTCCGCTTTTCCTTATATTTGTTCTCTATGTAGGTGCTGGTGCTGCATTGACTATTTCGCTTAAACAAGCGCACGCCAAGAGATGGTGGTTTTTAGTATGCTTAACGGTTCTTATCACAATCAGTAGCATATTCGATCAGATGCCTAATGATGCCGCCAAGGCTAGCTTCGAGGTTCGAAATCGATTCCTCGCAGAGGATAAATTCGTTAAGTCGATTGAGGCTAAACTATTGCCAGGTGCAATGGTTTACCAGTATCCATATTCTCAGTATCTTACAAATAGTGATTATTACGGATGGGGTGGATGGGGTCATGTTCGACTTTATTTACACTCTGCTGAGCTTCGATGGAGCAACGGCGCATCCAAAAATAGTCCTGTTGATATTTGGCATTTGCACTTGTCGCAGATGCCAATAGGAGCTCTTATTACAGAGGTTCAGTCTGTAGGCTTTAATGCGGTTGTAGTAGATCGACGGGTGGTGTCGATTGCCGAATATCAGCTAGTTCGAGCAGAACTACTTAAACACAGTAGCGACGCTCCGATAGAAGATGAAGAAAGCAAGCTTTCATTTTTCAAGCTTAGCAATCCTGGATATAGGCTTGTTTATGAGGACTCCTACAAAGAGCCAGAAAAACTTGTTATTTCTGACAGATATAATCTGGAGAAACTCAAACTACCGCAACTTATTAATCCGGTAGCGTTAAATGCTTTGCTGATAAATAAAAAGGGTAAAGGCACAGTGGTTGTTGAGCGGAGAATGCATCCTGAAGTGTTCTTTACTTCAACCAATTTGTACCGTGGTGCTGGAGAAAATCTAATTACGCCACTTTCTGATATGAAGGGCGATGTTCGTTGTAAAAAGCAGTCTAAGGTTTCGTCCGAGGCGTCCGACGATACGATTTTAATGAACATTTCAAATAATAGTGACTTTGACTGGAAGTTGAATCAGGGTAATTTCCCCATCAAGATTGGTGTTCATCTGCGCAATATTGATGGGACAATCATTCAGTGGGATAGCGGCTGGAGATTTTCGGATGAATCGCACGGCTTTGTTTCTCCAGAACTTAGCCGTAACGATGCAATGTATATACCCCGTGGCGCAAAAAAACAGTTTTTAATCTCAATTCCACAGCTCAATCTAAAGAAGTTTGGGGCGGGTCATCAGAATCTGATTGTAGATTTTCGCATGGTGCAAGATGGTCATGCATGGTTTGAAAATCTTGGATGCAAAGTTGAGGTAAAGCTTTAGGCTAAAATATGCAATCAAGTAGCTCACAACTGCTTTGATTGGCATCTTGTTATTCGGTTTGCCGCAGCAGTTTAATTTAGAGTTCTTGTTAGGTGTAATTATCGGATTGCCAATAATGATTATACTTTTGCAATTACCGTCTAACAAATTCGATTCAGCACTTGGTGATGCTTCATATGGAGTATTCCTAGGTCATGGAATTGTATTTTTTTCTCTAGCTCACTTTTTTGGCGTAACCGAATATACGACCTCATTTAGATTTTTTGCCACCATCTTAGCTTGTCTAATGGGTTGGTTAGCTTTCTATTTTGTCGAGAAACCAACAGTGTTGTTTCGCAGGCGATTGAAAGAAGGCGTAAGTCTAAAAGAATGTTTAATGACGTAAATATTATAAAAGAATTAACTAAAAGGAATTAACGTATGAAAGTTGCAATTATTACCGGCGTTACCGGTCAAGATGGAGCCTATTTGGCTGAGTTTTTACTAAAAAAGGGTTATGAAGTTCATGGCGTCAAACGGCGCTCTTCACTTTTCAATACCGATCGAATTGATCATTTGTATCAAGACCCACACGTAAATAATAAGCATTTTATTTTGCATTACGGCGACCTTACTGATTCCACCAACCTTACTCGCATTATTCAAAAGGTGCAACCAGATGAGATTTATAACCTTGCAGCAATGAGTCATGTTGCTGTTAGCTTTGAAACTCCTGAATATACTGCAAATGCTGATGGAATTGGTACATTGCGTATCCTTGAAGCCATTCGCATTCTTGGGTTGGAGAAGAAAACACGTTTCTACCAAGCCTCTACATCAGAACTTTATGGCCTTGTCCAAGAGACTCCTCAGAAAGAAACAACGCCTTTTTATCCTCGCAGCCCCTACGCTGTAGCAAAAATGTATGCTTACTGGATTACTGTTAACTACAGGGAAGCTTATGGGATTTACGCTTGCAATGGGATTCTTTTTAATCATGAATCACCATTACGAGGTGAGACTTTTGTTACTCGGAAAATAACGCGCGCACTCGCAAGAATTAAATTGAATTTACAAGATTGTTTATATCTAGGAAATATAGACTCATTGAGAGATTGGGGTCATGCAAAGGATTATGTGGAGATGCAATGGCTTATGTTACAACAGGATGTGGCTGAGGACTTTGTTATTGCTACAGGTGTTCAATATAGTGTCCGTCAGTTTGTTGATGCGGCGGCTAAGGAACTTGACATACAGATCAAATGGCAAGGAAAGGGCGTGGATGAAACGGGAACTGACCAGAATGGCAGGGTTATCGTCAAGGTTGATCCTCGTTATTTCCGACCCACTGAAGTTGAAACTTTACTGGGCGATCCAACCAAAGCAAAAGAAAAATTAGGCTGGGTGCCAAAGACCACATTTGCTGAATTGGTAGCTGAGATGGTGCGTGAAGATTTCAAAAGTGCTCAACGCGATGAGTTAGTAAAGAAACATGGCTATGCGGCTTATGACTATAATGAATAGAAGCTTGAATTTTTCGTCAAAAATATATGTTGCTGGACATTCTGGAATGGTTGGTTCAGCGATTGTTCGTGCTCTTCATTCGTCTGGATATAAAAACATAATCACACGAACACGCGCTGAATTAGATTTGCTTGTGCAGGAAGATGTTGGGAATTTTCTGAAATCAGAAGCCCCTGATTTCATATTCCTAGCAGCTGCCAAAGTGGGTGGTATTAATGCAAATGATTCATACCCAGCAGACTTTATTTATGAGAACCTTATGGTTGAGGCTAATGTGATTAACTCAGCTTACAATGCGGGTGTAAGTAGGATGCTTTTTTTAGGTTCTAGCTGCATTTATCCGCGAGATTGTTCTCAGCCTATGAGCGAAGAGCAAATGCTGTCTGGGCCTCTTGAGCCTACAAATGAGGCATATGCGATTGCTAAAATTGCAGGTATAGAGTTGTGTCGAAGCTACAATAAGCAACATGGCAAAGATTATTTTGCGGTGATGCCAACTAATTTATATGGACCTAATGACAATTACGACCTGAACGACAGTCACGTGATTCCAGCATTATTGAGAAAAGCACATGAAGCCAAGCTTCGTGGTGATAAAGAAATGTTGGTATGGGGCACAGGTGATTCAATGCGAGAGTTTCTGCACGTCGATGATTTGGCTGAAGCCTGTGTGTTCTTAATGGAGCATGATGTAAAAGACGGAATTTTTAATGTTGGATGTGGTAAGGACATGTCAATTAGAGAGATTTCTGAGATTGTGGCTAAAGTTGTTGGATTTAATGGAAAGCTTGTTTTTGATGTAAGCCAACCAGAGGGAGCCCCTCGTAAATTATTAAATACTGATAAGTTGCGCCAATTAGGGTGGGAGTCAAAAATATCTTTACATGATGGCCTTACTAAAACATACGCAGACTTTATAAGTAATGAATCTTATTACTCATGTTAAATGCAATGATAACTGTTGTTGTTCCTTCATTTAACCAAGGTCGGTTTTTAGATGATGCATTGAGTTCTATTTTCTCACAGGGCGTTGCAGTTGAAGTTTTTGTGCTTGATGGCGGTTCATCTGACAATTCTGTTGAAGTTATTCGAAAGTGGGAACATAGGCTCACTGGGTGGCGCAGTCGAAAAGATGAAGGTCAGGCAGCGGCAATTAATGAAGGTATTTCGCAAGGAAGCGCACCTTATGTGTGTTGGCTTAATAGTGATGATTGGTTTTTAGACGGATCGTTGCAAAAACTGCTAAGTGAGTTGCAAGCCCATTCAGATGTTCCTGCAGTTTATGGCCGTTCTTGGAATGTGGTAGAAAAGACCGGGAAGAAATATCCAGTCTGGGTAGAACCATTTAATATCAAGCGTCTTGCTTTGAGATGTATCATCTCACAACCAGCAACGCTCATTCGTCGGTCTGCTTGGGAAGCGGTTGGTGGCGTAAATGCCAAGTTGCACATGGCTATGGACTACGATTTATGGTGGCGGCTTTTCAATTGGTTTGGGCCGTTATATTTTGTTGATAGCTTTGTTGCTGTGAATAGGGAGCATGAGGACACTAAAACTAAAACTCAGCGCCGATTGCATTACAAGGAAGCTATGCATGTTGTAAGAAAGCATTATGGGAGACTGCCCTTAAAATGGTGGCTAGCTCAGCCATACGCAGTATGGTTTAAATCGTTGGTTAGGTTATGAGGGTATTGCATTTTTATAAAACATCTTTTCCGGACTCGGTAGGAGGAGTTGAGCAGGTTATCAGGCAGATTGCATTAGGTTCAAATAAACATGGTATTCATACCGATGTCTTATCCCTAACCTCTAACCACGTTCCAAGGACTATAGAAGTTGATGGGTATAAGATACATCGAGCTAGACTTGACTTTCAGATAGCCTCAACAGGTTTCTCTGCATCAGCTTTTTGGAGATTTTCACAGTTAGCTAAAGAGGCCGATGTTATTAACTATCACTTTCCTTGGCCATTCATGGATTTGGTGCACTTTGCAACACGGATAAATAAACCAACGGTAGTGACTTATCACTCAGATATTGTTAAACAAAAAAACTTACTAAAACTATATAAGCCATTACAAAATAAATTTTTGTCTAGCGTAGATCGAATAATAGCTTCATCTCCAAATTATTTAGTGACGAGTGACGCTCTAGAAAAGTTCGCTTATAAGGTTAGTGTTATTCCTATAGGTTTGGATAAGTCATCGTACCGTAGCCCCACACAAGATAATCTTAATTATTGGAAGGCGCTTTTTAGTGGGCGTTTTTTCCTATTTGTGGGAGTGCTACGTTACTACAAAGGTTTACATATTCTATTGGAGGCGGCGAAAGAGATTGATTATCCGATCTTGATTGTGGGTGCAGGACCTATTGAGGCAGAATTAAAGACTCAAGCTGTCGAGTTAGGGTTAACCAATATTTTCTTTTTAGGGTTGTTGCCAGATGAGGATAAGGTCGCGCTGTTGACACTATGTTATGGCGTTCTTTTTCCGTCTCACTTGCGTTCGGAGGCCTTTGGCATATCGTTGCTAGAGGGCGCGATGTTTGGTAAACCGATGATTTCTAGTGAGATTGGTACAGGCACAACGTTTATTAATATTGCGGATGAGACGGGGTTAGTCATTCCCCCAAGTGACCCTATTGCCCTCAGGCAGGCGATGACTTATTTATGGGAACACCCGGAGCGGGCTGCGGAAATGGGTCGAAAAGCAGAGGCGCGCTATTGGAAGTACTTTACCGCAGAGGATATGGTGAGCGCCTATGCCAAAATTTACCGCGAGCTTGCGCAGAAATGACACATAAAAGAATCCATATTGATGCTCTGATGGCAAGCTCAGGGGTACGTTTTGGTACTAGTGGCGCGCGTGGTTTAGTGACAAGCATGAATGATGAGCTATGTTATGCCTATTCAATGGCTTTCCTTCTGGAGGTGGTTGGCAAGGGCGGGGCGATTGGTGGCGTAGTCTTGGGCCATGATTTACGGCCAAGTAGCCCCCAGATAGCAAGTGCCTGTGCGGCAGCGATTAGAAGTGCAGGGGGTCAAGTTATCTATGCGGGCGCATTACCCACACCAGCAATAGCCATCTATGCGCAACAACACAATGCCGCCGCTATTATCGTCACCGGAAGCCATATTCCATTTGATCGCAACGGCATTAAGTTTTATCGCTTGGAGGGTGAGATTGCTAAGGCGGATGAGTTGGCTATCCAGCAGGCTGTCGTTGATGTGCCGGGCGAGCTATCACTCAATATATTGCCTACACCTGATGCTGAAGTTGAGAGTCAATATGTATATCGCTACGTAGACTTCTTTGGTGCTGGCTATTTAAGTGGGCTACGTGTGGCCGTGTATGAGCATTCGAGTGTGGCAAGGGACTTGCTACGTAAAGTACTAAAGCAGTTGGGAGCTGAAGTAATCTCTTTAGGGCGTACCAATGACTTTGTGCCCATCGACACCGAGGCGGTTAGACCTGAGGATGTTATTCAGGCACGCAAGTGGGCCCAAGAACATACGTTTGATGCAATATTTTCAACAGACGGGGATGCTGATCGCCCCTTGATTGGCGATGAGCTTGGTCAATGGCTTCGAGGTGACGTGGTGGGTATCCTCTGTGCTAAATTCTTAGCGGCTGATGTGGTGGTAACCCCTGTGAGTAGTAACACCTTAGCTGAAAAGTCTGGTTGGTTTTCTGAGGTGGTGCGCACACGCATTGGCTCACCTTATGTCATTGCAGGCATGGATCAGGCAAGCGCAGAGTCACCAGGAGTTGTGGTTGGCTTTGAGGCCAATGGTGGCTTCTTGCTGGGCAGCGATGTCGTGCGTAACGGTAAGCGTTTATTTGCGCTCCCTACGCGTGATGCAATCCTTCCGATGCTCGCTGTACTTGCTATGGCTAAGGAGCAGGGAGGAAAAATCTCGGCATTGGTGGCAGGTTTACCAGCGCGTTATACTGCCAGTGATCGCTTGCAAAGCTTTCCAACGGAGGAGAGCGCAGCATTACTTAAAGCGTTACAGCAGGATCAGAAGCAGGCAACGCAGGTGATGGCGCCCAACGCTGGCAGTGTTGCCTCAGTAGATTTGACGGACGGCCTACGCGTTACCTTTAGTAATGGCGATATTGTGCACCTTCGACCCTCCGGCAACGCGCCAGAGCTTAGGTGCTACGCCGAGTCTGGTACGCAGGCTAAGGCGCAGTCCCTGTGTGATCAGTGTTTGGCGACAGTATCTAGCCTGTAAGCACCATACATTATTTTACTTGTTTGAACGCTTCTGCTGCACGTGAAACCAAATTCGGCGCTAACACACCTATTTTTGGCGTATTGCTAACTTTATTTCCAGTTAGAATGCCGAACCAGGTGGTGCAATAGGGTAGCTTCACCTGATGATTAAAATCAAACTTAGTGTCGTATGCCAACCCTGATAAGGCAAAGCTTGCGCCATCACTGCGATCAATCTTAAACTCGGATGGATACAATCTGTCTATTTTTTGCGTAGTGCCGTAAATGACCGTTACAACAGGTTTGTTGTCTTGGTGAACGCCAAGCGCAATAATAAGTGCAGGCCTAGCCTTTGGGCCTGGCTTACCTAGGGATTCTGGAAACAGGCACCATACAATATCGCCCACTATGGGTGTTGCAAAGTATCTCAAAGCTTCTAACTAAAAAGCGCAGTAGTCATGGTTAAATTTTGATCAATACCAGATAGTTTCTTAATTTTATTTAATTCGAATTCTGACAGCGGTCCTTCATCCATTTCATAGGCAGGAATTACCTCTCGTGCTAACTTTGATAGCGCATAATGCACAACGTCTGTTTCATTAAATCCTAGTAACTCGGCCATGCGTTTTACCGTATTTTTCTGAACACCCATGACCGTGTCACGGGCCTTAAATTTTAATAGCATGGTAGCCCGTGCTGCAGGTTTAGTAGATGTATTTTTAATAGCAATGGCCATGTTAATATCCATATTTTCGTAAATTGTATATATAAAGTATATACATAGATTATTGATTGTCAATTGCTTTCTAAGGAATTTACGTTC
>Ga0364900_10195_pt1 | contig 25215 bp, 21 predicted proteins | sample ExccelJu500002D3_FD_206974 | JGI IMG/M metagenome (GOLD analysis project Ga0364900, IMG submission 206974) | Enriched cells from Trout Bog Lake Hypolimnion, Wisconsin, USA - BchlTB.July09.5000.02.D3 | ecosystem: Environmental > Aquatic > Freshwater > Lake > Hypolimnion/Profundal zone | place: USA...
TCGCCCTGACCGCCTACACGCCCTGTTTTCGACGCGAGGCTGGATCTGCCGGCAAGGAAACGCGCGGCATCTTGCGCGTGCACCAGTTCGATAAGGTCGAGATGGTTCGCTTTGTTAATCCGCAGGATTCCTATGCGGAACTTGAAAAGCTTCTCGGCCATGCGGAGGATGTGCTGACCAGCCTCGGACTCCATTACCGCGTGCTTGAACTGTGCAGCGGCGACATCAGCTTTGCGGCAGCCAAATGCTATGACATTGAGCTCTGGGCTCCTGGCCAGAAGGCCTGGCTCGAAGTCTCTTCCTGTAGTAATTTCGAGGATTTTCAAGCCCGACGCGCGAATATTCGTTATCGCGATTCCGCTGGAAAAGTCCAGTTTGTGCACACTCTCAACGGATCCGGCGTCGCACTGCCGCGGCTGATGATTGCCCTGTTGGAGAATGGCCAGCAGGAGGATGGCAGCGTGATTCTGCCACCTGCCATCGTTCCGTACATGAACGGGGTTGATCGTTTGACCCCGCCTGTGCGCGCCTGATCACAGACATTGGCGCTTGTAAAAAGCATCCTTATCCTGCCCGGCATAGGGCGATCAGGATGAGCAGGGATGCGGCATTTATCACAAGATTGGCCTTCCAATCCTCGTCATTCCACAGCCGACGCCCCTGTATGCGGCGCGTGGAGAATGGCAACCAAGGCGCATGACGGAAGAAGCCTCCAACATCCAAGAGGATGTGCGAAAGCCAGCCTGCCATCATGGCCAGCCCGAGCGGATAATTGAACGCGGTCAGACAACCCATCAAAAGAATGGGAATGGGCCAGGAATGCCCGACACCACGCTCGTTGGCCAGATCATAACTTTCGATGCGTGTTTCGTTTTTTGAAAACAGAACATCTTTTGGTGCGTCATGAATTATCAAAGGCAATGCATGATACGCGCTGAACTGCACACCCGATAGATTCCAGCGTGAAAGAGCAGTTTGGTTTTCTCCTGACATTTTGACCGAAATCGCCAGGTTCGGCGTTCGTGGATAATCCATGGCGTATGAAAGAAAATGTCCATTGTTTTTGGGGATCGGATTGAATCGCACCAGGCACGGACGCCCCATGTCGTGTACTTGTTTGATGGCCAGTTGAACGCCCTGCGCAATCTGGGAAGGTTGTGGCAGAAGGGGATCGGGCGTGATCGTGATGTCCGGGCGTTGGCGCACATGGATTTTCATCCAGTCAATCAGGTCCGGCAAAAGGGCGGCGAGTGTTCCTGCAACCCATACCGTCGGATGTCGTGTTCCAACCACCAATGCCGCAACGGCTGTTCCTGCCAGAATATGTGTTCCCGTCCGCATGGTCGCATTACATTCGGCGATGGGCAAGGGCTGGCACACGCGCGCGGGTTTCTTGAAGCATCGCAGGCATCAGTGTGACCTGGAGGACGGCGGGTTTGTCCTCCGCGCTTGCCAGAACTTCGCCCCACGGTCCGACAGCCATGCTGTGGCCATGACTCTTGCATTGTGTTCGCGGGTTGCGTCCACACTGGTCTGGCGCAATGACAAACGATTGATTTTCAATGGCGCGGGCGCGCAGCAAAACCTCCCAATGATCACGCCCGGTGCGTTGCGTGAAATTGGAGGGAATCAGCAGAATGCCGGCGTTCTGGGCCGCGTAGTGGCGATAAAGTTCCGGGAAACGCAGGTCATAGCAAATCGAAAGACCACAAACCCAGCCTTCGATTGAGATCAGAGTCGGCGTGGTTCCTGAATTATAAACGTCGCTTTCACGAATCACCCGCCCGCCTTCCAGATGCGCCTCAAACAAATGCATTTTGCGGTATGTGGCGACCAGACGTCCGGAGCGGTCAAACAAAAGCGATGTGTTGAAGCAGGCGTTATCCCCGGCGCGCTCGATGATGCTTCCTGCGAGCAACCAGGATTTCATGCGCGCCGCAGAAGCAGCCAGGCGTTTGGCCAGGGCTCCATCAGACGGCTCGGCGTGGGAGCGATATTCGTCATCGTCGCCGCGAAAGGCGAAGACCTCGGGCAGCGCGACCAAATCTGTGCTGCCTGTCGCCGGCAGATGTTCCTCGATCCACGCCATGTTGGCTTGTAAATCGGAGACTGCATCATTCTGAATCAACGTCACTCGAAGCGGATTGGATGGAAGAGGAGTATGCATATCGCGGTGGTCGTCTGGGATGATTAAGGAAGGATGCGTCGAATACGATTGGCTTCTTCGATCAAGCGACGCAGTTGTGTTTCGTCGCCGGCATCAAGGGAGGAGCGAAGTTCAGCGAGTTTTCGCGAAAAGGCATCGATGGCGTTCAAAACAGATTCGCGGTTTTGCGTAAAAATGGGAACCCATGTCTCGGGCGCGCTCTTGGCCAGCCGCACGGTCGAGGCAAAGCCTCCGCCTGCCAATGTAAATATAGCCTCATCGTCCTGCTCCTTGGAGAGCGTGGCAAGCGCCAGGGCGTAGGAGACGGCGTGTGAAAGGTGCGAGACATAGGCGGCATGAAGGTCATGCGTCGCCGCATCCATGCGCACCACGCGCATGCCCAAAGCCGTGTAGAGCTGCTCAACGCAGGATACTGCATCCGGCGCGCTCTCTTGAACATTGCAGAGGACGGCAACCTTGCCGTCAAAAAGACGATCCAATGCGGATGACGGTCCGGAGTTTTCGGTGCCTGCCATCGGATGTGACGCCACAAAGCGGGCGCGCCGCAGGTGTTGCCGCACCGCATCAATCACAGCGCCCTTGGTTGATCCCATGTCGGTGACGGTCTGACGGTCATTCATGAAATCGAGCACCTTGGGCAACAGCTTCACAATGCGGTCCACGGGCGTGGCCACAATGATCAAATCGGCTTCACGAACCGCGACTTCAAGCGGGGCCGTGCGATCCACCAGGCCCAGGTTTAAGGCAATTTGAGCCCGCTCCGGGGTGCTTCCCACTCCTGTAATGCGCGTGGCAAATCCTGTTCGCCTCAAATCACGGGCAACAGACCCGCCGATCAGGCCGATGCCGATAATGCTGACATGCATGCTGGTCTCTCCCAACCGGGTTCAAAGGTATAACTGCGGTCCGATCTCTGCTCTTCCTCAAGGTACCTCAGCCGAATGGGATGGCTGGTCAAAGTTCAACAATCGCGAGGCGTTGTCCCACAGAATGGCGCGTTGTTCCTCTGGAGTCAATGGGGCGCGAAGAAAAGTTTCACAAACAGCGACAGGGTCCTGCCACGGAGCATCGCTGGCAAAAAGAATACGACTGCTTCCATGTTGTCGGACAATACGCAAAAACTGCTCGTTTGTGGCATAGCCCGGGACGAACGAGGTGTCCAGATAGAGCGGCAGCCCGACGAGTTCTCGCTCCACTTCGTCCCAGCGCTGAAAGCCCCCTCCGTGCGCAGCGACAACCGTAAGTCCGGGCCAGGCGCGGACCATATGTCCAATATTGGCCGGCGTGGCGCGACAGGAGGCATCAAAAAGCCAGTCCTTGCCGGCATGCAGGAAGACGATCAAATTCAACTCGCGACAAATCTGCCAAATCCGATCCAGACGGTGTTCATCCGGACTGAATGCCTGATATTCGGGATGAAGTTTAACTCCCCGCAATCCCATGGACTTGATTCGCAGCAGCTCCTTTTCGGGGTCAGGAAAGTCAGGATGGATGGCTCCCAAAGAAAGAATGGGCCATGCATTCAGCGATCCTGCCCATGTGTTGATGGATGGCACCTGCTCCGAACGAGTTGCGACGGGCAAGTTAAGCGCGCCGGAAATGCCACCTTGTTTCATCCGGGCCAGAAGCTCATGGCGTGTGCCATCATAAGCGGGTGCAAAGGGCAGCCTCGGAGCCATTCGCGCAACGGCCTGAGGCCCTACAGAATCGGGAAAAACATGAACATGGGCGTCGAAAATGGGAGATGTTGGGCGCATGGAGATCACGGTTGCCGCTCACTGCTGCGTTCAGACAAAAAATCAACAACACCGGGAATGGTCGAAGCTATCGTGTCGCGACAAAGACGATAAATTTGAACGGAACCGCCAAACGGATCGGATATTTCGCGTTCACCGGAAACAGGAGCGAAAGAGCCAAGCAGAAAAATTCGACGAGCTGCAATGGGGAAATGATCCAAAATGGTATCGCGATGGTCGCGCGTCATGGCGACAATGACTTCCGCCTCACGCACCAGCGCCTCCGTCAAGGGACGGCTTCGGTGCGCCCGGATATCGATTTCCATTTCAGCCATGACCTCGATAGCCCCTGCGCTTGCCGGCATTCCTGGAGCCGCGCTTGTGCCTGCCGACTCCACCCTCCAACTGCATTCAGCAGGAAGTTGACTACGCAGCAAGAATTCTGCCATGGGGCTTCGGCAAATGTTTCCCGTGCAAACAAACAAAAGGAGTGGTTTTTGCATAAACATGGTTTTTACGGTCGAGTTGCAGCCACATGAATATCAGATGGTGAAAGGGCTCCCACACGGAGGATATCAACAACATCTCCGCGCAGACGAACAACCGTGCTTGGAACACCACCCGGTGAAGGGCCATCATCAATCACCAGGTCAGCATCCAGCCCCACATCGCGCAACGCGGCAAACGCGCTGGATGCGGGAATGGCCCCGCTCAGGTTGGCGCTTGTCACACGAAGCACACCACCGCAAGCTGTCAGCAGGCAGCGGGTCCACGCATGCGCAGGCACCCGAAAGCCTTCTGTTCCTTCGCCACAATCAAGAACCAGGGTCAAGGCGCCGGGCCAGAAATTCTTCGCCAGTCGCTCGGCAACGGGTGAAATCCTGGCGCCAAAGCGGCGAATGGAATCGATGTCGGCAGCCAGAATGGCAATGGGTTTCTCGCTGGGTCGGTGTTTGATCAGCGAAAGACGCGCCACGGCATCCATGCGCGCAGGATGCGCAGCCAAACCGTAAACCGTATCGGTGGGAATGACCACTACACCCCCGTCATGCAGTTTTCTGGCAGCGGTTTCAACCACCGCGTCTGCGTTTTCCAGAGTAAGGGGAAGGGTGGTCATGCTGGCATCAGAGCTTGGCGACCTCAGCCTGCACTTTTGCGTTTCCGTCTGAAACCTTTTTCGCCAGTTTGGCTTTGTGCGCATGGAACGCGCGTCGAAGTTCAGGATCGGCTGTGCCCAGAATCTGCACGGCCAGCAAGGCGGCATTTTGTGGTCCTGCGCTTCCAAGCGTGACTGTCGCCACAGGGATACCCGCAGGCATTTGAATGGTGGCCAGCAAGGCATCCAATCCATTCAGGGCGCCACCGGAAACAGGAATTCCAATGACAGGGAGCGCCGTGTGTGCTGCCACGACGCCGGCCAGATGAGCCGCGCCACCCGCGGCTGCAATCAAAACACGCAAGCCGCGTGTTTCAGCCTCGGCGGCATAATGTGCCGCCGCATCGGGCGTGCGATGGGCGGAAATCACACGAACTTCAAACGGAACACCAAAAGCCTTGAGCACGACTGCGGCTTGCTGCACCAACGGCCAATCGGAATCGCTGCCCATGATCATTCCAACGAGGGGAGATGCGGGGGTTGTCATTGTTGTGCTCCTTGTCAGCGCGTCGGGTTGTTTCAGCGGGAAATGGCCCGTCGTGCAATGTCGGTGCGCCACTGTGCGCCTTGAAAGTGAATAGCAGAAACGCCCTGATAGGCATGTTGAGCCGCGCTTTGAATATCCTTGCCCAGGGCCGTTACAGCCAGCACGCGTCCACCCGATGTCACGACCTCGTTGTTTCGAAGCGTGGTTCCGGCGTGAAAAACGCAGGTGTTGGGAACGGCTGCCGCCTGTTCCAAGCCTTCAATGGGAATGTGCTTGTGGTAATCTCCGGGATAGCCTCCGGAAGCCATGACAACAGTGACACAGGCATCGGGCCGCACCTGAACCATCGATTCATTCAAAGTTCCATCTATGCAAGCATCCAGCAGGGGGATCAAGTCGCCTGCCAGTCGCGGCAAGACAGCCTCGGTCTCCGGATCGCCAAAACGGCAATTAAATTCAAGCACCTGTGGGCCTTTCGGACCAATCATCAAGCCGGCATAGAGGATACCCTTGTAGGTTATGCCACGGGCGCGCAACGTTCGAAGGATCGGCGTGAGAATGCGATGGCGGATAATAAGCTGGAGTGCGGGCGTGACAATGGGCGCGGGGGAATAGGCGCCCATGCCGCCGGTGTTGGGGCCCTGATCGTTGTCAAAAATGCGTTTATGATCCTGCGAAGAAGGAAGGATGGCAATGTGCTCGCCATCAACCAGCGCAAGGATGGAGGCCTCTTCGCCCTCCAAAAATTCTTCAATCAGCAGACTCGAACCGGCGACTCCAAATGTGCGATCCAGAAGGATTGAGTTAATCGCCGATTCCGCCTCGGCCCGTGTGTTGGCAATAATCACACCCTTGCCGGCTGCCAGACCATCCGCCTTGACCACAACAGGCAATTGAAAGGCATGCAATGCAAGAAGGGCTGCTGTAGCATCTGTAAACGCTGCGGAACGGGCTGTGGGTACACCCGCCTCCTGCATAATTTCCTTTGAAAAAATCTTGCTCCCCTCGATCCGAGCAGCCTCTCTACAGGGACCAAAGATGCGCAAGCCTTTTGAGGCGAAGGCATCAACCACACCAGCGCATAATGGAATTTCAGGCCCCACAACAGTCAGGTCCGGGGCATGAACAAGAGCCCATTCCAGCAGGGATTGGATATCATCCGCCGGAATTGGAATGTTGGTTGCAAGCGACGCCGTCCCTGCGTTGCCAGGGGCGCAGAATAATGTTGGTTTTCTGCTGTCCTGGGCAAGTTTCCAGACGAGGGCGTGCTCCCGTCCACCGTTGCCAATAACCAAAACTTTCATGACCACACGAGATTACGGGATTCACGCATCATGCGCAAGCATGTGGTGTGGAGATCGCGGAAATCAACTGAGATGCGGGGTTTGCCAGCTTGCAGGAGTATAGGCGTGCAGTTCGATGCGGTTGCCGTCAGGGTCTGTAATCCATGCCTGCCAGGATTGATCCTTGCCGAGTTTTGGATCGGTTGTTTCAATCCCATTCTTGCGCAGGGTGGCAACGGTCTCCGCCATGTTGTCCACTTCCAGACAGATGTGCTGATAGCTCTGTTTCTCTGTCTTGGGATCGAGTTCCGCCAAAAAGAATTCGAGAAAACTTCGCGGACCGACTTTGAGGTAAAAGCCGCCGAGGCGCCCTTGGACATCTCTGAACTCAAAGGCAAGTTTCAAGCCCAGTCCGTCGCGGTAAAAGGTCAGCGAGCGTTCGAGATCGGCAACGTTGAAACAGGCATGCGCAAGATTTCGAATCATGGTGTGATCCTCAAAAAAAACGCTCCCAACATGTCGCGGAAGAAACCCGGGGCACATGGGAGCGTTAAGCAAACGTCAGAAGCAGATCAATTGCCGAGACGGCCCTTGACTCCAACAGCATTGCCGGCATTGACGCGAGCCTTCTCATGCGGACGCAGCGAACGCGAAGCAGCGCCTGCGCGCCACATCTCGGAGTCACGCATCTGGGCCAATTCCTTGTCCAGTTGCGCCTTGTAGTTCGGCTTGCTGCATGTCTTCATGACGCGGCGGGCTTCCTTCTGTGTCTTCACCGCATCATAGAGCGCCTTGAAAACAGGCAGGGTGGCCTTCTTGAAACGGGGCTTCCAGTCCAACGCGCCACGCTGGGCTGTTGCCGAGCAGTTGCAATACATCCAGTCCATCCCGTTTTCATCCACGAGGCGGATCAGGCTTTGCGTCAGCTCTTCAACGGTTTCATTGAATGCTTCGCTGGGGGAGTGCCCATGGCTGCGAAGGACGTCATACTGAGCCTCCATGATGCCGGCCAATGCACCCATCAGCACGCCACGCTCGCCAACCAGATCACTGGTGACTTCATGTTCAAACGAGGTTGGGAAGAGGTATCCGGAGCCGATGGCGATGCCCAGCGCAATTGCGCGATCCGTTGCACGGCCGGTCGCATTTTGAGCGACGCCAAAGCTGGAGTTGATCCCCACGCCAGCCAGGAAATTGCGGCGCACATTCAGGCCGGATCCCTTCGGGGCGACCAGAAGCACATCCACATCCGAGGAAGGCTTGACTCCCGTCAGCTTGTTGTAGACATAACCAAATCCGTGGGAAAAATAAAGCGCCTTGCCGCTGGTCAGATAGGGCTTCACACGCTTCCAAACCGCGTTCATCGCGCCATCGGCAACAAGCATCTGGATAATGGTTCCGCGCTCAGCCGCTTCCTCCACCTCGAAGAGGGTCTTGCCTGGCACCCATCCATCCTTGACCGCACGCGCCCAATCGCGGGGGAATGCCTTGGACTGTCCAATGATGACATGTATCCCGTTGTCCTTCATGTTCAAGGCTTGAGCGGGTCCCTGTACGCCGTAACCAATCACGGCAACGACTTCCTTCTTCAGAACCTGCTGCGCCTTCTTAAGTGAGAATTCCTTGCGGGTGACAACGGTCTCGGTGGTGCCACCAAAATTAATCTTCGCCATAACTGTCAACTCCTGATTATGGCACGATTATGCGTGCCAAAAAATAAACAATACCCGACTTTTACTCGCAATCCAAGCACGATTCTTCTGTTTTTCAAAAACAGACAGACCCATCTATTGCATCGTTTTCTCGGCTGCCACACAACACGCTTTAGGGTCGAATAACTCAGCGGTATTTGGGCAACCAGTTTCCATGGGCCTCAATCAAGTCGTCGCACAAGTTGCGAATCTGATCCAGGGTGAGCTCTGCTGCGGTATGGGGGTCCAGCATGGCTGCCTGATAAATGCGGTCGCGGCGACGTTCCAAGGCTGCCTCAATGGTCAGCAGTTGCACGTTGATGCATGTTCGGTTATAGGCTGCGCAAGGTTCGGGCAGGTCTCCCACATAACACCCTTGCACCCCGTTGGCGTTGACCAGACAGGGAACCTCGACGCATGCGAGAGGCGGGAGATTGGGAATAAGCCCGTGGTTGAGCACATTGCCGCCGATTTCGTCCGGACGATTGGTTTCAATCGCATCCATGATGCTGGCGCCATATTCGTGGGATCGTTTGTGGGTCAGGTTTGGATTTTCAACAAGATCCTTGCTCATCTGGGCCCATTTCTCAATTTGTCGAACGCAGCGGCGCGGATATTCATCGAGCGGAACATTGAACGTGTCGATGAGTTCAGGATGCGAGGACTTGATAAAATGGGGGAGGTATTCCGCCATGTGCTCGGAGCTCTCCGTGATGTAGTAGCCAAGCTGGAGCATCATTTCCAGACGCACCATGTTGCCGCTCTTCGGCGATCCTTTTCGCCACTGGCGAAGCTTTGCGGCTGCGAGCGTTTTGATTTCCGGATAGAGATCACGTCCGCGATGCTCGATTTTCAGCAGCCAGCCCATGTGGTTGATGCCGGCCACATACTGCCGGACTTCCGTCACAGGATATTTTTCCAAGAGACCCAGACTCTCCAGAAGCGATTGGGAACAGCACTGAACCGAGTGACAAAGCCCAACGGTTCGAATATAGGAACCCCGAAGCAGGCCGCCGGTCAGCATGGACATGGGATTGGTGTAGTTGAGAAACCAGGCATCCGGGCAGACCGATTCCATGTCATGCGCGAAATCCAGCATGACAGGCAGCGTGCGCAAGGCCCTGAAAATGCCGCCAATGCCCAGTGTGTCGGCAATGGTTTGGCGCAAACCATATTTTTTGGGAATCTCAAAGTCAGTGATCGTGCAGGGGTCATAACCGCCCACTTGGATGGCATTGACTGCATAGTTGGCCCCCTGAAGCGCCTTGCGACGGTTGGCAACGCCCAGATGAGTCGTGATGCGCGCGCGACTTTTATTCAGGTTGGCGTTCAGCGTGTCCAACATCTTCTTGGATTCGCGCAAACGTTTGGCATTGATGTCATACAACGCAATATGTGAATCGCGGAGCGAATCACGCAGGAGACAGTCGCCCAGAACATTTTTTGCAAACACTGTGCTTCCTGCACCGAGAAAAACTATTTTAGCCATAGGGATAAGACCTTTTATCTGATGTTGCCACGTGAAAAGTGTTTCAGATTACGAAAAAGACGCGCAAACGCCAACATTGAATTATCGCCGCGACTCGGACGATCTCGATGAAGAGGAGTCGTCGCGATCATACGGGGGCGGGCTCACAACGATGGAATCCTTCGGAGACGGAGGTGGCATCCACGGCGCCTGTTGTCCATGACTGCGATAGTATTCTTCGACCTGCACCATGCGATATTCCTGGCCTGCGGCTTGGAATATAAAGAGTGCAATCAGCGCAAGCATGATCTTGTCAAAGGAGATGTCGAACGGTCCGATGGACAGCGCATAAGAGCCTATCTGGAGAATCTGCCTGGTCATGTGCAGGTGAATGGCGCCGGGCAGAAGGACGCGCAGCAAGGCAAGAACCGCAATCGCGCGGCCGCATGTGGAGGCAATTTGCGTGGCGCGCAGGCGTCCCAGTCCATGCGCGAGGAATGCACGCAAAACCCGCCCGCCATCCATGGGAAACGCGGGAATGAGATTGAACCAGAAGAGGCAGCAATTCATCCGGCTCAGCATCCAGAGCACGCCGATGAGAAGCTCATTGAGGAATCCCGTTTGGCGCGCCGACAGGAAGGTCATTCCAAGATCACTGCCAAGCCAGAGGGTCAGACTCACCAAGGGTCCGGCGATGGCTACTGCAAGTTCATGAATGGGCCTGGTTGGAATATGGCTGAGTTCCGCGCGTCCGCCGATGAGCATGAGCGTGATGGCGCGCACACGGCAACCAAAGCGCATGGAAACAAGGCTGTGCCCAAGCTCGTGAAGCACAATGCTGAACAGCAGTAATGCCGCATAGACACCACCGATGAAAAAAGCCGTCAGGATGGATGATCCCGATTGCAACGCATCCAGCCATATCCATCCCATCAAGAAGAGCAGGGAAAGGTCCAGGCGGATTGAAATTCCAAAAACACGGGCTAATTGAAAAGATGACTTGAACATGTCGGCGTCGCTTTAGGTTAATGTGGTGACCAAAATAGATGCCGATTCATTCAACGGGCACAGGGTGAATGCTCCTGCGCCGGCTGGAATCAGGCAACTGGAGCCGGTTCTGAGCGGAACTGTGGTGGTGCCAACGGTGACCGTCGCTGATCCGCCGGCGGTGAACAGCGCATAGAAGGTTGTGCCATTCAGGGGCAGGGTTGTGGGTTGTGTAAGTTGAAGCGTTCGCAGCCGGAAATAGGGGCACGATAATACTTCGCGCCACGGGTCGTCTGGATGAGAACCGGCGCGCGGCACCCGGATCATCTTCGGCTCCGACAGGCGAGTGTCGATGACCTTGAACGCCTGCTCAAGATGCAAAGGTCTCGACCGGCCGGATGTGTCCACGCGCCCCCAATCATAAATCCGGTAGGTGGTATTCGAGGATTGCTGAACTTCGTAGATCAGGCATCCCGCGCTGATGGCATGAACCAGGCCGCCGGGGATGAAGAGGGCTTCGCCCGACTCAACAGGCAGTCGAAACAGGCGATCCTGAGCCGTTCCATTAGCCACACCGGCTTTGAACAATTCGAATGTCGTTCCGGGCCTGAGCCCGGCATACAAGCAAGCCTCCTGGGTTTTGTCCAGGACATACCACATTTCGGTCTTGGGTTCTCCGCCGGTCAGCGAAGCTGTCGAATCGCTGGGATGCACTTGCACGCTCAGACTCTCTCGTGCGTCAATGAGCTTGAGGAGCAGGGGGAAATGGTCCGGGCGGAGCGCCTCTGTTCCTGTTAGAGACACGCCAAGTCGTGTGGTCAGGTCGGCCAGGGTTGTGCCTGCAAAAGCGCCATTGGTCACACAGCTCATGCCATCCGGATGCGCGGAGATTTCCCACGATTCCGCGCAGCAAGACGGCGTATTCCGGCGCTGATACAGACTGGAGATGCGCTGACCACCCCAGATGTAATCCTTGTAGACCGGCTCAAACAGCAATGGATAAAACGTCATCGACATGGAAAGAATGATAGCCGCATTGCCTTCATTCGCACAAGCATTGTGGATCGATCTATCTCAACTGGGGCGCCAGGATGAAAAGCAGGATCGACATCGTATTGAATATCATATGCATGACAATGGGGGTGAGAATCGAACCCGTGGCGATCATGCCCAGGGAAAAGCAAATCCCAAGCGCGGCCAGGGGGAGAAACCCTGCTGGATAGAAGTGGATCAATGAAAAAAATAGATTGATGACCAGAATCGCGACAATCGGCCTGGCTTTCTGGAACAAGGCCGGAAGCATGCATCCCCGAAAAACGAGCTCTTCCGTTATCGGCCCCGCAACGGTTGCAATCAGCACCAGCAGGGCGCGCGCGTTCCACGAAAGACCGGCATCCATCAGCCAGGTAAAAACATGTTGATGCGGAGTATCCATTCCAAGACACTTCAAGGCGTATTGGTTGACTGACGAGAGAAGAAAACCCAGCGGAAGCGCGGCGATGCCATAAAAAATTCCGGCCCGAATGGCCGATCCGATTTGATGCGCCTCAACGCCAAAAACCTGTTTCCATGGGCGATGGGTGCGCCAGACAAGAACGGCCATTCCGCCGAACATGAGCGCGAAGACCAAAAGAGGCTGCGCAAAAAAGAAAAAGGAATGCGCATGGTTTTGAATGGGCTGTGGTTGTGCCTGGGCCGAGCCAAGAACAGCCGGCAAAGAGAAGGAGACCATCAAGCAGACGAGAACCAATACATCGTGTGTTTTCCACGGTGTTTGGAGGATGCGCTGGTATTTGCTTGTGTTCAGGGATAGGGCTGGCGAACGAGCGAACCAGCGCCAGAGCAACCCAACATCCACAAGAATGCCCAGGAGCAGAATGCCGACGGCAAGAAAAACCCCAATTGCATGAAGATATCCAGACATAATCACGACATGATTTTGGATGGAGCGCGCAAGAATGCCAATGAAAAATCGGTTTGAGTATTTTGAGCGCCCGAAATCGGCTCATTTGCCTTGCAATAAGTGGCGTCAGGGACGGAACTTATCGCCATTCTAATCCTCTTGCGTTTTAATCATGAGGCGTGTCATACTAACAAAACGCCTATAATAGTGGAACTGTGCCTTGGTGGTCCTATGAGAATACCGTTAAACCGCAAAAAAGCCTTCACACTGATCGAAGTGTTGATCGTCATTATGATTATCGGATTGCTGGCGACTGTTCTGGGCCACAACTTTAGCAAGGCTCGTGAGAATGGGATGGCTGCCCGGTGCAAAACCAATTTGCGCAACTTGTATCAAGCCTACCAGAGCTATTATGTGGACAACGCGACATATATTACCACGAACGCTTGGGTTACAGACACGGGAGCCTCCGTTGCGTGGAGTCTGGCAGGAAATGGCCTTTTTTCAGTTACCAATGGCGCTTTATTTCGATATACAGGACAAAACAAAAGCTCCTATCTTTGTCCAAAATTTCAACTGGCCAGCGTTTGTGGGCGATCGGATGCGGTGCGCAGCTATGTCATGAATGGACAGCTGACAGCGAGCGGTTGCACGAATTACAATCAAGAGTTTAGCCGCACATTGCTCTTCACCGAGTTGCAGCCGTCGACGCTTTACCCTGAAACCTCGGTCCCGATTTGTCTCCAGGCTGGATCGGACGGCATCCTGACACCCGGCGCGGGTCCTGGAAACGTCCTTCCAACGGAATCCATTGGATGTATCCATGCCTTCAACGGCGGGTTCTATGCAAATGTTCTTTTTATGGATGGTCACATTGAAATGATTCTGCCCGTGATTATTTCAAGCGGAGCCATGAAGTCCAACGTGACCTATGCTGCTTGCAATGGAGTGTATTGAGTTTACATACGCAGCATGACCCCCCGGTCCTTTTTTTGAGCAACAACCCTGATGGAGCACTGATTACCCATGGCAGCAGGCGCAAAAAACAAAAAACACGCGACCCCCAAGCAACAGAAGAAAAAGCTACAACGCCCCGGGAAGCCGGCCAAGCCCTCCCACGCCCAAGAGGCCGACAAGCACAAGAAAAAAGCCCATCATCCTGTGGCTTCTGTTCCTCATGCGCCTGCCAAGCTGGTTCCACACGCGGCAACGGCAGGCGCATCGGCCAAGCCCCATTCTGCGCCTGGCGGCTCGACGCGTCATCCCAACGACCGTCGAAATGTCAACATGCCCATGGGCCATGAGCCTGATCTGGAGGAACTGGAAGACCTGGCAGTCGATGAGCCGGTTAATATCGGCGTGGAGCACGATGACACCTACGCGACCGAGGAGGCGGAAGAGTTCGTCGAGGAGGCGGCTCATGGCGAGGCCGTGGCCGGGCCTGAATTTGAGTCCGCAGAACCGGATCTGGCCATTGATGCTGACCGAGCAGCCATCAAAGCCAAGCGCGAAGAACGCAATGAGCGCATGAAAGTCCTGATCCGACTTGCGGAAACACAGGGCTTTATCACGTACGATAATATCAACGAACAATTGCCGGAGGCGGTGATCAAGGACACGGACATTGAGTCCTACCTGGCCATTCTTCGCGGCATGGATATTGAGATTATTGACGCAGCGGACGTCGACAAGTTTCGAAGTGAACACGAGCAGGACGAACAGCGCATTCGCGGCAGCCGGCTGGATTTCTTTGACGATCCCATCCGCATGTATTTGCACCAGATGGGCCAGGTGCCGCTGTTGACTCGCGAGCAGGAAGTGGAAATCTGCAAGCGGATTGAAGTCTCCGAGCTCAAGGTTCGCGAGCACTTCAATCAATTTGGGTTTACCCCTCGTTTGTACCTGGAACTGATTGAGAAAATCGAAAACGGCACCGAGCGCTTTGACCGTGTCGTCACGGATCGCTTTGTTGACAGCCGCGATGCCTACATGGAGGCGCTGCCTAAAATCAAGCGCGGGCTGCGCAACGTTCAGGAGAAAATGCTCAAGTTCTCCGCCACATCCGGGGCGAAGAAGGCGCAAAAGCAGACCGCTGCGACCGCCAAACTCCAGGAAAAGGCGCGTGTCGAGCTTCTCAAGATTTTTGGCGATCTCAGCCTCAAGCAAAAGATCGTCGAAGGCCTCTGCGCAGAGGCTGACGAAAAGATTTTCAAGCCATACCGCACGCTCGTCAATGAGCGCGCGCGACTCTTGAAACAGCGCCAGACCAAGAAACGGGACCAAATGCTTCACGAAGGGGAAATCCGGCTCAAGGCGATGGAGCAGGAGTTCGGCATGCCGGCGGAGAAATTCCTCCCCATGTTTGAAGAATTGCGCGAAACCATGAGGGCGGGCCAGAAGGCGCGCACTGAAATGGTGGAAGCCAATCTTCGTCTGGTGATCAGCATTGTCAAAAAATACATGAATCGTGGCCTGTCGTTCCTCGATCTGATTCAGGAGGGGAATACGGGACTGATGAAGGCGGTCGAAAAATTCGAATACCGCCGTGGTTACAAGTTCAGCACATATGCCACATGGTGGATTCGTCAGGCGGCCACGCGCGCCATTGCGGACCAGGCGCGCACGATTCGCATCCCCGTTCACATGATCGAGACGATCAACAAGCTCCTTCGCGTGCAAAAGAAGCTTGTCCAGGAACTGGGACGCGAGCCAACGCCGGAGGAAGCCGCCGAGGAAATGGACATACCGGTTGAGCGCGTGCGCGCGGTCTATCGCATGGCTCAACAGCCCATCTCGCTCCAAAGCCCCGTGGGCGATGGAGACGATGCGCATTTTGGCGATTTCATCGAGGACAAAACGGCTGAGAATCCGTCCGAGATGACCGCCTACAGCATGCTCAAGGAGCGGCTTCAGGAAGTGCTGACGACTTTGACCGACCGCGAACGGCAGGTGCTGGATTTCCGATTCGGCCTGACCGATGGCTACTCGCGGACACTGGAAGAAGTTGGCAAGCAGTTCAATGTGACGCGCGAACGTATCCGCCAGATTGAGGCGAAGGCGCTGCGCAAACTGCGTCATCCCACACGGCTGCGCAAATTGGAGGGATTCCTCGAAACGCGTTGATGCAAGGCGTTGCCCGGACCCGTTTTGTCCGGAAGCCGTTTATTGCCCGGCGATTGGGCCGGAGACAGATTGGATTCCAGCGCATGCAGCAAAGCAGCCGTAAGAGTCATGAACCCCAGCAACATGGAGAATGGTTTTGAACCCAGCGTTAACAGAACGAGTTATTGATGTCATTCGCAATCATACCCTTGCGTGTGGCGGTTTTATTGGTTTCGTCGTCGGAGTGATTGTCGGTCATTATTGGCGGCCATCCTTTTCGTCAGGCAGGCGTTCCGCCCGTCGTGCTGAATCCGATGGATCGGGCTGTATTGAGATTTATGTCGGCAATCTCAGCTATGACATGAGCGAATCCCAGCTGCGCAAGGAATTTGAGCGCTTTGGGGCGGTCAAGTCTGCGCGCATCATTGAAAATCGCTTCAACCACAAGTCCAAGGGATTTGGGTTTGTCGAGATGCCCAACCGTCCGGAGGCCGAGGCAGCCGTGCGTGGATTGCATGACAAGGATTTGTTGGGACGCAAACTGCGCGTCAACGAGGCGAAGAACAAGTCTCGCGAATAAACCGGCTTGTGTGCATGTCGGGGATGTCGTACACCCGGATCTCCGTGTGAATTCGTTGCAGACTACATGCGTTTGGCGTGTAGTCTGCCGTGTTGTCTTTCGGTCCTAGCCATGCAGCCTTTGCCCCTGCCTGCGGATGAACTCGATATCTGCCTGGCTCCCTTGCGAGGGGTGACGGGTTGCGCATTTCGCGAGCAGTTCTCCAGGCATTTCTCGGGCATTTCACGCGCGGTCTCGCCTTTTATTTCAACGGTCAAAGGAACGCGCATCAAGGCTGCATTATTGGATGATATCCGTCCGGAAAAAAACGCCCGCATTCCCCTGATTCCACAGGTCATCGGAAAAGATCCGGATGAATTGGCCGTGATGCTGGCGACCTTTCGCGAGATGGGCTTTCATCATGCGGACCTCAATGTGGGCTGTCCATGGCCCATGGTGGTTCGCCGAGGCCGCGGGGCTGGACTGCTGCCTGACTCCGATCGCCTTCGTCGCATGCTGGATGTCGGGTGTGCCGTGATGCCCGGCGGGTTTTCAATTAAAACGCGACTGGGTCTCACAACGCCCGATCTGCTTGCTCAACGCATGACCCTGTTCAACGAATACCCGCTTCGTGAAATGACCATTCATCCTCGCACAGCCCGGCAAATGTATGAGGGGTATGTGCATCTGGCAGAGTTTGCCGCCTGCTTGCGTCTATCCCGTCATCGCGTGGTTTACAACGGCGACCTGAGGACCGTGCAGGATATCCAACGCTTGCGCGTCGCATTTCCGCAGATCAAGCACTGGATGATCGGGCGGGGGATTATTGCCGATCCTTTTCTCCCTGAACGACTTCGCGGTGATCAACGCCCTCGTGATCTGGCCCGTCTGAGAGCGCTGATGGACGACTTGTTGAGCGTCGCCTGCGAAGAATTGCATGGCGAAAAACCTGTTCTCGGACGCTTTAAGGAATACTGGAGCTACCTGGCCCCGCGTCTCTCGCGGGATGGCATGCTGCTGCGCCGGATTCACCTGTGCCACCGCATCGATGAATACCGACGGGTTGTGAATGCCTGTTTTGATGCCTCTCCCGAATGGATTGAGGCCCCCCATGGAATTCCTGAAAAAGACGGATGTTTTTGAGGGGAGAGAATCTCGGATGGATTCCATGCCCCGATTCATGGAACGACTCAGGAGAGAATGTTCTCTTGTATTGCCGCTTTTGTCTTTTCTTTCCTCCTTTTTTCCGGCATTCTAGCGCCCCGGTTTGGGTATGGCGGTGGTGTGCATGGCGCACGGACCGAAACCCGGACAAAGGATCGGTTTCATGCCCAAGCGAACAGACATTAAAAAGATCATGCTGATCGGCTCAGGACCGATCGTGATTGGACAGGCTTGTGAATTTGACTACTCGGGCGCGCAGGCATGCAAAGCCCTGCGTGAGGAGGGTTATGAAGTAACGCTGGTGAACAGCAACCCAGCGACCATCATGACCGACCCCGAATTTGCCGATCGCACGTACGTCGAACCTCTGACCCTCGACATTCTGACGGCCATCATCCGCCGCGAACGCCCCGATGCCTTGCTTCCCACCCTGGGAGGCCAGACCGCTCTCAACCTGGCCATGGAACTGCATCATGCCGGCGTTTTGGAAAAGTTCGGCGTTGAAATGATTGGCGCGAAAGCCAGCGTCATTGAAAAGGCCGAAGATCGTCTGCTCTTCAAGGAAGCCATGCTTCGCATTGGCCTGGATATGCCGCAAAGCGGCTCTGCGCACACCCTGGATGAGGCGCGCGTGGTTCGCGACAAGCTCGGTTATCCCCTGGTCATCCGCCCGGGGTTTACGCTGGGAGGAACAGGCGGCGGCATTGCGCATGATGACAAGGAATTTGAGGAGATCGTTCAGCGCGGCCTTTTTTACAGCCCGACATCCGAAGTTCTGGTCGAAGAATCGATCGTGGGATGGAAGGAGTTCGAGTTGGAGATCATGCGCGACAAGCGCGACAATTGCGTGATCATCTGCTCGATTGAAAACCTCGATCCCATGGGCATCCACACGGGCGACTCCATTACCGTGGCGCCGCAGCAGACACTGACGGATCGCGAATATCAGGCAATGCGCGATGCCTCCATTGCCGTCATGCGTGAAATTGGCGTTGAAACAGGCGGATCCAACGTCCAGTTTGCCGTCAATCCGCGCGATGGGCGCATGGTCATTATCGAGATGAATCCGCGCGTGTCGCGTTCTTCCGCGCTGGCATCCAAAGCCACCGGATTTCCCATCGCAAAAATTGCAGCAAAACTTGCGGTGGGATACACGCTCGACGAAATCCGCAATGACATCACGCGTGAAACCCCCCGCATGCTTTGAGCCCTCGATTGACTACGTGGTCACCAAGGTGCCCCGATTTGCCTTTGAAAAATTCCAAAGCGCCGACGATACCCTGGGCACGCAAATGAAATCTGTCGGCGAGACCATGAGCATCGGCCGCACATTCAAGGAAAGCCTCCAGAAAGCCCTGCGCTCGCTTGAAATCGGACGCGCCGGCTTTGGTGCCGACGGCAAGGATGCCGCATTTGAGTCGCTTTCAGACCATGATTTGACGGCTGCCGTTCGCAAGCCTCATGCCAAGCGGCTGTTCCATGTTCGGGCCGCTTTTCGCCGGGGCTGGAGCGTTGAAAAGCTCCACGAAATCACCCGCATTGACCCCTGGTTTCTGCGGCATCTGGAAGAACTGGCCGCCTTCGAGGATGAAATCCGAACCGCCGGAAACTTGGATGGGTTGGCAACCAATCGCCCGCTTCTTTTGCAGGCCAAGCAATTCGGCTACTCGGATCGTCAACTGGCCTGGTTGTTGAAGACGGATGAACATGCAGTGCGCGCCATGCGTGATCGTGTGGGCGTTGCGCCATCCTATGGACTGGTCGATACCTGTGCTTCCGAGTTTCAAGCCTTTACTCCCTATTTCTACTCCACCTATGTCGCCCATGACGCCGCGAGCGGATCGTCTGTCGCAACCGCGCCGTCTTCCAAGCCACCCAAGCGCAAAGTGATGATTCTGGGAGGCGGCCCGAATCGAATCGGGCAGGGGATTGAATTTGACTATTGCTGTGTTCACGCCTGTTTCGCCCTGCGTGAGGCCGGTTTTGAAACCGTCATGGTCAACAGCAACCCCGAGACGGTCAGTACAGACTATGACACCAGCGACAAACTTTATTTTGAGCCTCTGACATTAGAAGATGTGCTGCACATCTATCGCAAGGAAGGTTGCTGGGGAGCCATCGCGCAGTTTGGCGGTCAAACCCCGCTCAATCTGGCCAAGGGACTTGCCGCCAATGGCGTCAACATTATTGGCACCAGTCCTGAAAGCATTGAAATCGCGGAAGACAGAAAACTCTTTCAGGAACTAGCCACTCGAATCGGAATCCTGCAGCCACCCAATGGTCTGGCCACCAGCGTTGCCGAGGCTGAAGCGGTGGCCGAGCGACTGGGCTATCCGGTGCTGATGCGTCCAAGTTTCGTGCTGGGCGGTCGTGCCATGGTGATCGTGTATGACCGCGAAAGCCTGCGCAAATACATGGCGGAAGCCGTGGAAGTCTCCGAAGAGCGTCCAGTCCTCGTGGATCACTATCTCGCCAACGCGACTGAAGTGGACGTGGATTGCCTCTCCGATGGCGAATCATCGGTCATCGGCGCAATCATGGAACACGTCGAGCTGGCCGGCATTCACTCCGGTGACAGCGCGTGTGTGATTCCTGCGCAGACTCTTTCGCGCAAAGCCCAGGCCGCCATTCGCAAGCATACGTATGCCTTGGCAAAGGCCTTGCGGGTCAAGGGGTTGATGAACATTCAATTCGCCGTTCAGGGCGAGGATGTGTATGTCCTCGAAGTCAATCCGAGGGCTTCGCGCACAGTTCCCTTTGTCAGCAAAGCCACGGGTGTTCCCTTTGCCAAGCTTGCTTCCCTGGTCATGGCGGGCGCCACGATCAAGGAGTTGGGCTTCACCAAGGAGTTCATACCAGAGCACTTTTCGGTCAAGGAAGCGGTCTTCCCGTTCTCGCGATTCCCAGGCATTGATGTGGTTCTATCGCCAGAAATGAAATCCACGGGAGAAGTCATGGGCGTGGATGGCGACTGCGGTCTGGCATTTTTGAAAAGCCAGATGGCTGCCGGAAGCCGGTTGCCCAAGAGCGGCAAGATTTTTCTGAGCGTGCGCGACGCGGACAAAGCCAATGTCGTGGACATGGCGCGCAAACTTCAACATCTGGGCTTTGACATTTACGCCACGCTGGGCACCAGTACCGCGTTATGGGATGCGGGCGTCAAAAGCAATGCCGTTTTCCGGATATCCAAGGGCCGCCCCAATGCCATTGACATGATCGAAGAGCATGATCTGGGTTGGATTATCAATACGCCGACATCGGGCGAAGATCCCATGTGGGACGAAGTCAAGATGCGCGCCCATGCCACCATTCGCAGCGTACCGGTTACAACCACGCTTGACGGATTACGGTGGTCCATTGCAGGCCTGAGGGCCTATAAGACGGCCAATGGACATGTCAAGGTCAAGACCCTTCAGGAATATCATGCCAAGTCGCCCAAGGTGAACACCTGGCGCGTCTCCACCACTGATTGAAACAAGGAATCGTTAATCCCCAGGATGTCACACATGTCACGGAAATGGAACTGGGCTGAACAACGGGAAAAACCCGCCTATCTTGCGTTGGCGGATGGAACCGTTTTGCATGGTTATTCTGTCGGGGCGCCTGTTGACCGCGTGGGCGAGGTGGTTTTCAACACCGGCATGTCCGGATATCAGGAGATTCTAAGCGATCCATCCTATGCCGGACAGTTTGTGACCATGACCTATCCGGAAATCGGCAATATTGGCATGAACGACGAAGACATGGAGTCGCGCCGGTTGTTTGCAGACGGTCTGGTCATTCACGAATACAACGACCCCAGCAACTGGCGTTGTCTCCGGACTCTCAGAGAAACCCTGACCCAGCAGAAGATACCTGCGATTGCCGGGATCGATACGCGCGGGTTGACCACGCATTTACGGACGCACGGCACGCAGAAGTCATTTCTCTGCGTCACCGGAACCGTTCCGGAACGCGAGGGGATTGCGCGCGCCCAGGCTTGGGAAGGCTTGGATGGTCAGGATTATGCCGCAAAAGTCTCATGTGAAAAATCCTTTGAATGGGATCCAGACGGCGCGCACACCCGTTCGTGGGGTAATCCCTCCGTGCTCCCTCCGATAAATTTCCGCGTGGTCGCTTACGATTTCGGCATCAAATGGAACATCCTCCGCAATCTCCGTCAAGAAGGCATACAGGTCACTGTTGTTCCTGCAAAAACACCTGCGCAAGCCGTCCTGGCCATGAAACCGCACGGCGTATTTCTCTCCAACGGCCCCGCTGATCCGGCCGCGTTGGATTATGCCATCGCGTCGATTCGCGAGATCCTGGGCAAGGTTCCCGTCATGGGCATTTGCCTGGGGCATCAATTGCTGGGACTGGCGCTTGGGGCGCGTACCTACCGCCTGAAATTTGGTCATCACGGCTGCAATCATCCTGTTATGAATCTGGCCACGAAACAGGTCGAGATTACTTCACAGAACCACAACTTTGCCATTGCCGAAGAAACCCTTGATACAACCCGGGTTGAAATCACACACATCAACCTGAATGACCGTACCATTGAAGGCATTCAATGTCGCAACGTGCCAGCTTTTTCCATTCAATACCATCCGGAAGCCGCTCCAGGCCCCCATGATGCGCACTGGCTTTTCAAGAAGTTTCGCGACATGATGGGCTCGTCAGCTGCTTCTTGATTGCGCCTGTTGTCCTGCTGAAAAAAGGAAGAGGAAGATGTTTCCTAAAGATTTCGTTTGGGGCGCTGCCGCGGCTGCCTATCAAGTCGAAGGCGGATGGAACGCGGATGGCAAGGGACTCTCGGTCTGGGATCTCATGTCCCACGAGAAGGGAATCATCTTTAATAATGAGACCGGGGATGTCGCATGCGACCATTATCATCGCTACCCTGAAGACATCGCCCTGATGCGGGAAATGGGACTCAAGGCGTACCGCCTTTCTCTCTCCTGGCCGCGCATATTTCCTGATGGCATAGGCCGCGTCAATGAAAAGGGTCTTGATTTCTATGACCGGTTGATCGACACATTGTTGGCAAATAACATTCAGCCTTATGTCACCCTGTTCCACTGGGATTTCCCATATGCACTCGAAATGCGTGGCGCCTGGCTCAATCCGGATTCGCCATCCTGGTTCGGCGACTATGCCGAACAAGCAGCCAGCCGGTTCTCGGATCGCGTGACTCATTGGATAACCCTTAATGAGCCGCAATGCTTCATTGTTCTCGGGTATCTGACCGGTGTTCACGCTCCTGGCCGGAAAATGTATTTTCGCGAAGTGGTGCAAATGTCTCATCATGCGGCTGTGGCGCATGGGCGCGGCGTTCAAGCCCTGCGAGCAGCGGCCAAACAGAAGATCGAGGTGGGCACGGCTTTGGTCGGAACGTCTTTCATCCCCGCCACGGAGAGCGCAACCGATATTGATGCCGCCCGCACGGCCATGACCACGACCCATGATCGTAATCTCTGGCAAAACACATGGTGGATGGATCCCATTATTCTTGGCCGATATCCCGAGGATGCGATCAAGGCCTTTGGCGCAGATGCGCCAACCATCAAGCCCGGAGACCTTGAAACAGCCTGCCAGCCCATTGATTTTCTTGGGTTTAACACGTACACCGGGAAAATTGTTCGCGCGTCTTCAACGGCTGCGCAGGGTTATGAGATTCTCCCTCCTCCCATGGGCGCGCCTTTGACCGCCTTTAAATGGGTGGTCGAGCCGGATGCGCTTTACTGGAATGCGCGATTTTTCCATGAACGTTACCACTTGCCGATGTTTATCACGGAAAACGGGATGAGTTGCTGCGATTGGGTCGCGCTCGACGGCCATGTGCATGATCCTCAGCGAATCGATTTCCTCCATCGCTATCTGCGCGGGGTTAAGCGCGCATGCAGTGAAAAACTGCCCGTCAAAGGATATTTCTGTTGGAGCATTATGGATAATTTTGAATGGCGCGAAGGCAGCAAGGAACGCTTCGGACTGATTCATGTGGATTATCCAACCGGACAGCGCACAGTCAAAGATTCCGGGTTCTGGTATCGCGACACCATTGCGCGCAATGGTGAGAACATCTAATCAACGGCCCCGAGTGTCCATTAACGGAAATGCAAGCCATGAGTTCTGAAACTGACAGCGGAAATGAATATCGGGCGCAACGTTTGGCGAACATGCGCGAACTGGAACAGCGGGGTTATCCGCCCTTTGGTGCTGCGTTTGAACGGTCCGGACGCCTGGCTGAAATCCGTGCAGACTATGCTGATGGCAAAACGGTTCGTGCCGCCGGGCGCCTGATGACGATTCGCAGCATGGGAAAATCTATTTTTGCGGATTTGCGCGATGGAAGCGACCGCTTCCAGATTTACATCAAGCGGGGCGCAATCCCGGATGCCGACTTCGAGGCCTTCAAGTTTTTGGACATGGGGGACCAGATTGGCGTCTCTGGAACTTTGTTTACCACGCGCATGGGCGAACAAACCATTGAGGTCAAGAATTGGACGTTGCTCAGCAAGGCGCTCTTGCAGTTGCCGGAGAAATGGCATGGACTGCGCGACACCGAACAGTGCTATCGACAGCGCTATCTGGATCTGGTTGCCAATCCCGATGTGCGTCTCCGCTTTAACCGTCGAATCGCAACAATTCGTGAAATCCGCGCCTATCTACATGGCTTGGGTTATCAGGAAGTGGAAACGCCCATGATGCAGCCGCTTGCAGGCGGCGCCTCAGCCAGACCCTTTGTGACACATTATCACGCGCTTGGTACGGACATGTATCTGCGCATCGCCCTTGAGTTGCACTTGAAGCGCCTGCTCGTCGGCGGATTTGACAAGGTTTTTGAGTTGAACCGCTGTTTTCGCAATGAAGGCTTGGATCGAACTCATAACCCTGAATTCACCATGCTGGAGCTTTATGAAGCCTACGGCGACCTGAGCACCATGCAGAAATTGATCGAAGGGTTGATTCATCACGTCGCCACAACGGTTTATGGTTCGCTCAAGGTGGGCACGGGCGATGCCGTCATTGACCTGACGCCGCCATTCCGCTCCCGTTCCTATCGCGAGCTTGTGTGTGAGCGCATGGGCGCCGATTGGTTTGATCTGTCCCTTGAGCAGGCGCGTGAACGCGCATCAGGCGCAGGGCTGGATATTGATCCCTCGTGGAATCATCTGCTGGTCACCCACGAGGTTTACGAGAAGCTGATCGAGAAGACCTTAATTCAGCCAACTTTTGTCACGCGCCTTCCCAAGGCGCTTATTCCTCTCGCCAAGAGCTGCAAGGACGACCCTTCCTGCGCCGACGTCTTCGAACTGGTTATTGCCGGCACGGAAGTGGCGCCCGCCTACAATGAGCTCAACGATCCCATTGAGCAACGCGCGCGTTTGGAAGAGCAGGCGGGTGGCAAGAAGGAGAACATTGACGAGGACTTTCTCGCCGCACTCGAGCATGGTATGCCGCCAGCGGGAGGCATGGGAATTGGCATTGATCGCCTCGTCATGATTCTTTCCGGCGTTGACGCCATGCGCG